>Ga0190349_1000244_pt1 | contig 18417 bp, 10 predicted proteins | sample 48721378_MG_FD_179798 | JGI IMG/M metagenome (GOLD analysis project Ga0190349, IMG submission 179798) | Hydrothermal vent microbial mat bacterial communities from Southern Trench, Guaymas Basin, Mexico - 4872-13-7-8_MG | ecosystem: Environmental > Aquatic > Marine > Hydrothermal vents >...
AATAACATTCATTTTAAATAACTCAGTTAAATTTTTACTTTCATTTTTTTATTAAACTTTTTTCACTACCTTTATCTTCGTTGCTCATACTTTTTAAGAATTTCCTTTTTGATCTTTCTCTAAATCTCCTCCAATTTTCTGTGATTTTCACCTGGTGGCATTCTGGAATGAACATATCACAGCAAAAAGATGAGATCAAGAATAGGACAAAAAACAAAAACGATGAAATAGGCAAAAACTCAGCTATTAAATAGACTCCACCCTCGAATGAGCAAAAAGCAGTAACAGAGGTTCTCAAAAATAGTTCCTCCTTTCCTCGGCTGCCATTAGGAGTTCCTGCTGGACATGATGAGGTGGGGCCGGCCTTTCGGCCACAAAGCTAAGCTCGAGGTGACAAATGATTCTGTCGATAACCTTTGGATCTTCGATGGTAAGAAGGCTTAGTAAGAAGGCTTAAGGGTCGTAAGAAGGCTTAAGGGTCAAGGCTTAAGGGTCTGTTAAGGGTCAAAAGGCTTTCAAAAGGCTTAAGTTCAAAGGCTTAAGGGTCAGACCGATTTATCCTATTGATAAAGAAGAAAATAGCCTTAAATTTGATTTAATTATGGTGCTTAGAGCGCGTTTTCTGGGTTAAAATAGGGCTTGTAAGAAACTTTAGCCTCATAGAGAATATGTAGATCCCGTCTCCTTTCTTTTTTTCGGGCCCTGGATTTTTCTCCACTCTCTTTCTTTATTTTTTCTAGAAAAGACCGACTTCCCACAGCAACGATTTTTGTCCATTTTTTATCTCTCTTGAAATAGAGATTTGTTTTAGTTGAGTTTTCAACTATCCATTGTCTTTAATCAATTAAGTTTTGCGGTATTTGGCGAATTTGAGCAGGAATTCTTATTTATGGCAACGGTGAGTGATATGCCAGATAAATCCTGACTGAAAATATCTTCTTGCTCTCGGCATTTTTGTCTGTTATTTAGAAAGACGATTTTGGCCCTAAAAAAGCTCATTTAAGGATAGAAATTGATATATTATGGTGAGTTTCTGTTGTTAAATCAATAATTTAAGTCGGTCTGACCCTATTTACTTGACTGTACTCCTCCTATTTACTCCTTGATTTACTCCTGACTATTTACTCCTGACCCTATTTACTCTATTTACTATTTACAATTTAATATTTAATCCTAAAATAGCTGGAGAAAATTGGGAAAAATAGTGTTAGGATAGCGAAGTTGCAAAGTTTTTCCCTTTCTGTATAATATATCTCTTTAACCACAATGAAGTGCGATTCGGAAAAAGAGAATAGATAATTTACCGATAATCCCTTAAATGTGGGTCGAGCTTGCCTGTGGGAAAGATTAAATTTTATCCTTTTTTTTTGAGCTGTTTGATCTTAGGAATTTTCTCTTCTGCATTTATAGGGAATCCCATCCCGAAAGCTAAAAACAAACTTAATATCCTTCTCATCACGATAGATACGCTCAGGGCAGACAGGCTGAGCTGTTATGGCAGCCAGCGTCCTAAAACTCCGAATATTGATAGACTTGCAGAGAGAGGCGTGCTTTTTTCAAGAGCCTTTGCCAACACCTCCACCACACTACCATCTCATACGAATATACTCCTTGGGGTAACTCCTAACTATCATGGTGTTCATGAAAATTTAAATTTTATCGTAAGTGAAAAATTATTTACTTTAGCCGAGCACCTAAAGAATAATGGTTATGCAACCGGGGCGTTCGTGGGTGCTTACCCTCTTGACTCAAGGTTCGGACTATCCCAGGGTTTTGATATTTATGACGATAATTATAGGCACGTTCACACTAAAAATTTTTCCCTTTTAGAGAGAAATGCTGAAGCTGTGATCAAGGCCGCCCTGGAATGGTTGCAGGGTCGAAGATCCCCTTGGTTCCTCTGGATCCATTGTTGGGATCCGCATATCCCGTATGATCCACCGGAGCCATTCAAAACTCAATACAAAGAGCATCTGTATGAAGGGGAAGTTGCCTACGTCGATTTTGCCTTGGGAAAGTTCCTTGATTACATGAAAAAGAACAGTCTGTTCGATTCGACTCTCATCATCTTTACTGGAGACCATGGCGAATCATTAGGCCAGCATGGTGAGGAGACTCACGGTTTTTTCGCCTACAACTCCTCCATCTGGATCCCTCTCATAATTTGCAATCCAGCAACAGTCCCAGGTCGCATCGAGCAATATGTCAGTCATATCGACATATTCCCGACAGTATGTGATATTCTGGGAATCGAGAAGCCATCTTTCCTTCAGGGAATCTCTCTCCTCCCAGCTTTGAAGGGAATGAAGCTTCCAGAAAGGCCCATCTATTTCGAATCTTTGTATCCTTACTACAGTCGGGGATGGGCACCCCTGAAGGGTTTTATTCTCGAGAAGAAAAAATTCATTGACTCTCCCATTCCTGAGCTGTATGACCTGGAGCATGATTTTGATGAGCTCAACAACCTGGCTGAACGAAAAAAAATAATCAAACTCACGTCGCAGCTCAAGAAAATCATTAATGATCTGACACCATCCGAGAAAATTGATGCTGCTCAAAAAGTCGACCGGGAAACCCGGGAAAAGCTGGCAAGTTTGGGTTATATCTCGAGCGTTCAAGTTTCGCGAAAAAAGAATTTTGGCATTCAAGATGATGTAAAGATTATCCTTCCCTACATAAATAAGGTAGAGGAAGCTTGGGAGCTGTATGAAGAGGGAAAACAAGATGCGGGAATCAAGATTTTGAAGGAAATCATACAGGAGAGAAAAAATATAGATTTGCCGTATAAAATCCTTGCTTCTATCTATCAAGAGAAAAGAGATACAAAGGAGGCTATTGTTATCCTGGAGCGAGGGCTCAAGGCTCTCCCCTCAAACTATGAAATATTTATCGAATACATAAAGCTGCTCATATCTGATAAACAGTATGACAAAGTCATCAGCAGTTTTAAAAAAACGAGTATTAGAGAAGCAGAGTATGATCCTGCAATATGGAACAATCTGGGATTTGCCTATGACAAGAAAGGCAATTTTGAGGAGGCGATCAAAGCTTACAAGATGGGTCTTTCCCTTGATGATAAGTTACCTGGGCTTAACAACAACCTTGCCAATGCCTATCATTCCTATGGTCTACAATCAAGAGATTCCTCCATTTTTTCTAGATGCTTCGAATACTACAAAAGAGCTATAGAACTCGATCCCGAATATGCAGCTGCCTACTATAGCTTAGGTCATGCCTACAAGCACGCAGGAAATCTGGAAGGAGCTATCTACTGCTGGGAAAAAGCTCTTGAAGTCGATCCAGATTTCAGGAAGGCTCTTTTCGATCTCGCCACATTCTATCTAAACGCTGGGGATAAAGTGAAGGCATTTGATATACTCAGTAATTATAAAAAACAGTACTACCATCTCATGCCTCTCGCTGAGAGAGAAAGATTAAATACTCTCCTTGAAAAATCCCAGAAATAATCCGGTTTAGATAGCCAATATAATATTAGGCCAAGGAACAGATATGTGCATTGAGCGAAGAATTAGAAATAAATTGTTAGAAATGCAGAAAAAAGCAGAGATTAATCTGAAGGATAATGTTTTGCCGTTCTGGACAAAAAACAAATGGGACAATGAGTATGGAGGTTTCCTAACACGATTAGATAGGACTGGGAAATTAATCGATTAACGTTCTGAAATGAGCTCATCACAGGAAAAACAACGAGGTCAATGACCACAAAATAGAGACAAAGCGCCGAAAACAACAAAACAATTAGCTATAAGATAGACTCCTCCTCTCAAATCGACAGAGAGCAGCTAGCAAAGCCCTTAGAAATATTCCTCTCTCCCTTCGGCTGCTATCAGCAGTTGTTGCTGGGCAACTTGTGGTGGAGGAGGGCGTTCGGCATGAAAGGTGAGCTTGAGATGGCCGATGATCCTTTTATGATGATGTGATGCAAGCCCTTTTTTGAGCGCCTCCTTTTTATCTCTCTTTAAGATTCCCTTTAGGGTAGAACACAGACGGCACGGATTTGACGGACAAACACGGATAAAAATTAAAGTAAAAAATTCTTCTAAGTCTGTGTAATCCGTTAAATCCATGTTCAAAGAATTAGAACACAGATGGCACGGATTTGATGGATAAGCACAGAGAAAAACTAAATAAATTTTTCTTAGATTTTAATCAGTGAAAATCGGTCCCTTCCAAAGGCTGGGCTGAGATGATAAAAAAAGTCTATGAGATAGATCCTCTCATCTGTCCCGAATGTGGGGTAACTATGCGGATTGTCTCATTTATTGAAGATCACAAGGTCATAGACAAAATCATCAAACACCTTAATCTGACCTTTAAGGCTGCTCGGCCCCCGCCTAAATATATTACACAAAGCTAAAAGGAAGAGAGCATAATCAAATTCACTTTATTCGAAGTAAAAAATATTAAAGACTAAGTCACATTTTGGGCAAGCATGCCTCTATCCGCTACCGGGTTCAAGGAGAGGACAGATCCACTAAATCAGTGGAGTGGACTATAGAACCAAATGGCAAGGGTCAATCAAAGTTACAGTAGAAGCTATGGCAGCAAAAGCTGGCCACGACAAAAAGACAATTAATATAAAATAAATTTTTCAGAAAGAATCAGTCACTTTAGCATCTTTTCAATTTCGTCGCTGAGGCCTGTTATTTCCCATCGAATCAATGAAATGGGAATCATTCCTGCTCCACGAAACTTGTCCATAAATTGGCGTATATTAAATTCATCCCCTAATTGTTGGGCTTGATCGGCCATCAAAGACAGAAGTTGGAGTTTGCCAATAACCATGCCCATATGCCAGCCTGGAAAACGGAGCGTTGTTTCCATTTCATACCAGGCTTCAAAGCCATCAGGGAGCATCCAATGGTAAGGAGTTTGCTCATAACAAAACTCGAATGAATCCTTTAAATTAAACTCGTGGCTATGTAATTTCAGGTCTGCAAGGGCCCTGATTGCTCGAAAAGCCATCATGATGTAGTTAATCTCACGGCCTCTCGGATATTTATCAAAGAGACCAGCGCGCATAAAAATTTCTTCCAGGCCAAAAGCCAGTCCCTCAGAACGAATCATATCCATAGCAAAAAGCCGCCGGGCTCCTCTAATAGGACGGCTATCCCGCTGGAAGCATAATTCGTCAAAGTGATGGCCAAGAAATTCATGAATTAATGGTGAAGGCAACGGGTTTCTATCTTCACACTGCTCAAAGAAATCACGGACATTGCCCCCCTGCCTTGAAGGGAAATCTTTCCAGGCTTTGGGAGGAAGTGGTTTTAAGTAATCTGGAATAGTTAATATTTCCTTTTCATGCAAGAAATTTAGAAGGTGCTTCTGGTATTTATAGTAACGCTGACGATATTCAGCTTCATTTTTAACTGGCTCAACCTGAGGTAAGCCACTATTGCGGTATTGTTCTAATTTCAAAGCAGATATGGCCCGCTTATATTCATTTTCCATAATTGCCATTAACTCTTCCCAAGTAAAAGGTACAAGTTGAACATTTTTCATCCACCAATTATAGTTTTCTACACCAACGCCAGCCGGTTCTGTCATTTTGTCCTTATTCTCCTCAAGCCAAGTGCCATAATCTTCTACAGCCGCCTTGGCTTTATCTGCATAGGCAACCAGATCGGGGTGATATTTGGCTAATTCACTTGAGATATTTCTGTAAATGGCAATCTCCTCATTTAAAAAATGAAGAGCAATCAAAGCCAAATCTCCAGATGCTTCTCTGAGATTTTCTTTTGCTTTGTTATAAATCTTGGGTATAGCCTGTAGTTTTACCTTCAACTCAGCCTGCTTCCCCTCAGATAAGGGAAAATTTCTGGGGATTTCTAACGTCCCATAAAACACAGGGCCAGCTCCCGCCTGAGATTGAAGGTAAAAGCAGGGATCCCGAGACCAAGGGCGGAGGACTCGATGATAAAATTCAAGCCCATTCATTTCTGCACGGACAAGATGATAGTCAACCTGTTGAGATACAGGCCAGTTGCTTATATCAATTGCTGCCAGCCACTTTTGGAATTTATTTAATTTGCCATATTGTTCAGACATTGCCTGAGGGGAATAATCAGGCACTCCATCTATGACATTGGGCTTTGTAAAATCACGAAAATCCTTAAATAATTTGAGGAATACTTGATAATCACTGCTTTTAGCTACATTAGACCCATTTTTTCCGGAGGAGCAAAAAGAATAAAAGGTAAAGCTAAGCATTACATAGACAGCAAAAGCTAAAACAAAATAATTTCTTTTAATCATGACTAATCTCCTTATTTTTTAGTTTGATGATTCAATCTTCAGATTGCAGCCATTTATGCTTAGCTTTATCCCAAAGTTAAACTTAATGATAATTAATTCAGGCTGTACAGTCAAACCAAGATTGCCGGTAGAGATAAAAGTTGAAATGAAAATACTCTTGCTATAAAGAGGGAGAGTTAGGCGGTTGCTTGGGGTAAATGAAGCCTATAACACCACTCAAGCTCAGAAGCTGCTTTTTATGTAGGAGGAGTGGCGCCAAACGACTATAGCCACTATAAGATGGCCTCTGGTAGAGAGGGCAGGAAAAATCATTCGGCATGGAAGAAAATTTATCTTAAGAATAGTAGCCCCCTTGGATAAGCTTCGGATTTTTCTCAGATAAGGCAGAGATGTTTTGCTTTTAGATAACTGATATTAAATAAGAAAACAAAAAGAAGCTTTAAAAAGAATCTGACACTTTGTGTCCCGTTATTATTGAAGATGAGGATCCCTTTATACCTTCCAAAGGTTGGGCTGAGATGATAAAGAAGGTCTATGAGATAGATCCTCTCATCTGTCTAAAATGTGGGGGAACTATGCGAATTGTCTCATTTATTGAAGATTACAAAATCATAGACAAGATCATCAAACATCTTAATCTGACCTTTAAGAGTGCTCGGCCCCGCCTCCTCAAGCTCAGTTCTCTATTGCGGCTGAGGAACTATCAGAATATATGTGATGTTCTAAACTACCTTAGTTCAAGAGGACGAAGGGAGATCTCTGTTCTTTTTGGGTCTCTAATCTACTGATTTTCTGATATTTTCTCTTTTTTGTGGGTTCCTTTTTGGCTTTTCCTTTATTTTATACATATACATAAGATAGATGATGAAGTTGCTTAGAGGGTGGAAATTTTGTGAAGAGATTGAAACCGTTATAATGACTAAAGATGAACTTAAAAAATTTTTGGAATTAGAAAAGGAACATTGGAAAAAAGCTGATTAGACAAAAGGAGAAGTTATGATCAAGGTAATAGAAGTCACTGACCAGACTTTTTGAGCAGGAAATTATTAATTCAAATGTACCCGTTGAACTGGATTTTTTGGCGCCGTGGTGCAGACCAAGCTTGATGGTATCCCCTATATATGACAAGCTTGCAAAGGAATATACACCTTAAAAAGAGCTGATTTGGTCTTGACAACCGGACCACTTCATATGTATATTTACGAAATTGAAAACGGAACTACATTCAAACTCATCGAAAAGAGAAATAATCCTTATGCAGAAACAATGCAACATTTGAGAACGCTGGATGTCTATGAATTGATTCAAGATTGTGCCGTTACTATATCGGCGCATATCGGGAAAAAAGACATGACCAGGCTGGAAGAAAGAGGAATGCAGTTTATTTTCAAAAAGGGAAAATTGAACAGGCATTGATTGAAGTCAGCAATGATGACCATAAAATGCACCAGGTGCAAAAAGAAAATTTTTAAATATAAAAAAATCGGAAAGGGACGATTGTGGCACTGCTGGAAGGACAGAATAATCGAGGATAATAGCGTCCACGTCGGCAGTGAAATTAAATGTCAATGCGGTAATTCAATCGGGATTGATGAAGGGAAGTGGATTAAGATGAGGCAGCATTCTTTTCACTACTCAGGAACTGTAACGAGAAAGAAAAAAAATGAAGCGAAGCTTTCTTATTAGGATGATAAATCATTTTTAAGAGGAAAAAATTATTGCAAAGAGGATATTGGAGGAACTTGAGAAGTTAAAAAGAATTAGTAATAAGGAGAATAGTGATGAAAGTTAGCCGTGTAAATGAAATGAGAAATCTTGACCGTCGGACGATTGAAGAATATGGTATTGTTGAAGAATTACTCATGGAAAATGCGGGTCAGGCTTCTTATTTCACTATTTTGAAGGAGTTTGGTGTTAAAGATAAATATTTTGTGATTTTCTGTGGCATTGGCAATAATGGCGGCGATGGTTTAGTGGTGGCAAGGAAAATACATTCCAATTGTGGCAAAGTTACCGTTTTCATTTTAGGTGATCGTTCGAAATTCAAAGGCGCTGCAAAACAGAATTTTGATATCGCCGATAAACTGCAAATCGAGATGGTCGATCTTCAAGATGAAGCTTCGGCAAGTGAGGCAGTGAAAAGCGGAGATGCCATTGTCGATGCAATCTTCGGTACAGGACTCGATCGAGAAGTTGGCGGGAAATATAAAGATGTTATTAGACTGATAAACGCAAGCCAAAAGCCAGTATTCAGCATTGATATTCCTTCGGGCATACATGGCGATACAGGACAGATAATGGGTATTTCGGTGAAAGCGCATTATACAACCACGTTTGGTTTGCCTAAAATAGGCAACATGCTTTACCCTGGGTTTGAAATGGGAGGTAAATTATATGTCTCCCATATTTCCTTTCCACCTAAGATTTATGATTCTGATCAATTGAGAATTGCAACCAACGATCCTATACCGATCCCACCAAGAAGCAAAGATAGCCACAAGGGGAACTATGGCAAAGTACTTTTCATTGCTGGATCATCAAATTATCTGGGCGCACCTTACTTTGCTGCATTGTCATTTTTAAAAGCTGGTGGCGGGCTTTCTTTTTTGGCTACACCCGAAGATGTTTCTGCCTTCATCGGCAATAAAGGCAGCGAGATTGTCTTTGTACCGCAAAAAAGCACTTCCTCAGGCAGTATTAGCCTGGAGAACAAACAGCAGCTTTTACAATTTTCTGAGAATACCGATATGGTTGTCATTGGACCAGGATTATCTTTAAATGAAGAAACACAAACTTTAGTTAGGGAGTTAAGCACTGAAATTAACAAGCCGTTGCTCATTGACGGAGATGGGATCACTGCTGTTGCCAATGATTTGGTAACTATTAAGAAACGTAAAGCTCCCACCATCTTAACGCCGCATATTGGTGAAATGGCACGGATCACAAGGCAACAAATTGATGAAATTATAAGAAATAAAATCGATGTTCTTCAAAATACAGCCAAAGAACTCAACGCCACAATTGTCTTGAAAGGCGCGCATTCTTTGATTGGCTACCCAGATGAGAGTGTGTTTATCAATCTCAGTGGTAATCCAGGAATGGCGACCGCTGGCAGCGGTGACGTTTTGACTGGTACGATTGCTGCAATGTTCGGGCTTGGATTTTCGATTAACGATGCCGTACGGATGGGCGTTTTTATGCATGGTTTCGCTGGCGATCTTGCGGCAAAGGACAAAGGAGAAGATGGTCTCATCGCTGGAGATATAATGGCTCATTTGCCTGAAGCTATGAAACGTTATCGAGAGGAATTTAATTCGATTGTAGAAGATTTTTATCATAGTATTTTTATTATTTAGAGTGCAAAGCCTGATTCTTTGTTATAAAAAAAATGATTTACTAACAAGGATTAACGATTTTTGATTCGTGAAGGAATGCTGTATCAATAGTCATAGGCTAAAAAATCAAAAATACTTCTAAAATCGTAAATCGTTAATAATTATTCTTATATCAAAAGAAGCAGCATCAGTGGTAATAAGCTATTAATTTAGAGGTCAATATGAAAGCATGGATTCTTGAAAATCAAGCACCAATTGAGGAAAAACCGCTTGTATTGAAAGCGCTTCCTGATCCTGAACCAAAAGGACATGAAATCAGAATCAAAAATGTTGCCTGTGGCATATGCCGCACCGATATTCATGTTGCTGAAGGAGACCTGCCTTTGAAAAAGTCACCTTTAATTTTAGGACATGAAGTTGTGGGGATAGTGGATAAAATTGGCAAACAGGTCACCAATTTCAAAATCGGAGACAGGGCTGGTATTGCTTGGCTAAACAGTACGTGCGGGAGCTGCAAATTCTGTCTTTCTGGTAGAGAAAATTTGTGTCCCAATGCGCATTTCACTGGCTGGGATGCAGATGGCGGTTTTGCTGAATTTAGTATTATCTCTGCTGAATTTGCTTTTCCCCTGGGTGAAAAGCAGACTTTTATTGAATTAGCCCCCCAGATGTGTCCTGGAATTGCTGGCTACCGTGCGTTTCGGTTAACAGAATTAAAGTCGGGTGACAAACTGGGTCTCTACGGTTTTGGGCCCACAGCAGCTTATGTGCTTCAAGTTGCCAAGCATAAAAATATTGAAGTTTATGTCATTACCCGAAGTGAGAAAAATCAAAAAGCAGCAATTGAGCTTGGCGCTACCTGGGTCGGTGGATACGACGATAAAATTCCTGCCAGACTTGACGGTGGTATCATTTTCCCACCTGCTGGGAATATTGTCCCCTTTGCTTTATCGCAATTGGAGAGCGGAGCTAACCTAGTCTTGGGTCCAGTGACCATGTCGCCGATTGAAATTAAAGACTACAATCTCATCTGGCAGGAACGCTCTATTATCAGCTTAGCGCATATCTCCAGAAGAGACGGCGTCGAGTTTCTTCAATTGGCAAACGATATCAACATAAAAGCGTCCATTGAGGTTTTTCCATTTGATGATCTATCCGAAGTGTTAATTCAAGTTAAACATGGAAAAGTGAATGGTAATGCTGTGATACAAATTGCCGAAGAGTAGATTTTTTAACATAGCCAATTAAAATAACCTGTAATAATAGAACAATAACAATGAAAATTAAAATAGATAAAAAAAACGTAGTAAATCTGAAAAATTGGTTCTCAAATTATTTAACTAACTTTAAATCTGACAATTCGGAATTACAACGAAATATAAAACTAAAAGAAGATCATACCAGACGAGTCGTCAAAGAAATTTTGGATATTGGTAAAGCACTTGAATTAAACAGTAATGAATTATACTTGGCTGAAATTATTGCCCTGTTACATGACATTGGTCGTTTTGAACAGTATGCCCGTTACAAAACCTTTGTGGATAGTAAATCAGAAGATCATGCTGAGCTTGGTGTCAAAATATTGAAAAAAGATGATGTGCTAAATGAATTTAATGAGTCAATTAAAAGTCTCATTTTCAGAGCGATTCTATACCACAACCGTGCAACACTGCCTGAACATGAAACGGAAATATGCTTGTTTTTTACCAAGCTGTTACGTGATGCGGATAAGCTGGATATTTGGAGGGTTGTTACCGATTATTATCACCAGAAAAACGGCATACGAAATGGAGCGATAGAGCTTGATCTTCCAGATACACCAGGATTTTCAGAGGAAGTGTATCAAGATTTAATGAATAAAAGGATCGTCGATATAAGACACGTGAAGAATCTTAATGATTTTAAATTGCTCCAGATCGGATGGATTTTTGATATCAACTTTGACATTACCATGCAAACTATCAAATCGAGACGTTATCTGGAGATGATACGGGATGTCTTACCGAAATCAGAAAAAATCCAAATTATTTTTGAAAATATTTCAAAAACAGTATGGGGAATATGACTATTCGCTTAATCTCTAAAAAGCAATTTTTTGTCTTTATCAGGTAAATTCAATTTCTTAAGAAATTTTATTCCGCTTCCGGTAAAAAGATTCTTCTTCCGAGAAACCTTATCCCTGACCTCCTCTCTTTGCTGGGCTAAAAGCGCTCGTATTTTGTTCTATGCATTGATATGTTTTGACCTCAGAGGCAGTCTATAATACAATCAACATTTTTAAATGGCGCATCTCCCCGATGTTAACGATTGATCAATAGAGTTATTCAGGGGATTTGTGAAAAGAAATTGATCTAAAGTCAAATTATCATGAATAGTTTAGCTATTGTGTTAGCTTTAGCAGCTGCTCTTTCCTGGGCTTTAACTCAAACTTTTGCCAAGACAGGCTTACAGTGGCTTGATTTAGTTTCTTACTTGTTTATCCGCCCTTTGTTCGCATTACTATTCATTCTGCCTTATGGACTCCTTAATTCAGGATTCCACTTTCCTTCCCCAGAACTTTTGGGAATTGCAATTTTTGGTGGATTTACTGATGCATTTGCTGGAACTTCGCTCTATATGTTCGCAATTAAAAAAAGCTCTGCTCACAAAGCAGCCTCTCTTGCTAACACTGCTCCGTTCTGGGGAGTTATTACGGCTGTTCTGTTACTCGGTGAAAGGCCTAATTTGTTCACATTCATCGCAGCTATCCTAGTAGCTTTGGGGGCATATTTTTTAGTCACTCGCAAAGGCACAAATTCTGTTGATTACTCTTTCTGGAAACCCCTACCAGCACTTGGAACAGGCCTTTTATGGGGTTTCGCAGAAACTGTTCCAGCCAAGTATTGCCTTACTCATGGCATGACTCCTATTACTTATCAACTAATTTTGGTATCGACTGCGGCTGTTAGTTGGGGCTCTATTGCCGGATTGAGGAGCAAAAATCACCGTCTTCGGTATCCTTGGCGGGGTCTGCGAATAGCATTGTTCACATCTTTCACCGGTTTCTTCCTCGGGTGGATTCTGTGGCTCTCCGGCCTAAAACTGGCAATGGCTAGCCAATTAGCACCAGTCCGGGGTGGAGCAATGACTCTATTTGCATTTATCTTAAGTATACTCCTTATTCACGAACGTCCCTCTAAGCACTCATTTATCGGTATGTTGCTAATCCTTTGTGGAGTATTTATGGTATCAATTTTAGGATAGTGAAAAAAATATCAAGAAATATGATTTCATTCATATAATAAATGATGAGGTTGCTTAGAGAATGGAAATTTTGATGAAATGGTGGGAAAATCAACAGCAACCAAAAAACCAAATTCCTATGCGTTAAACATTATGTGTAAGAAAGTATTAAATGAAAATAAAATGGAATAAGCATCTTTTTTTCCGTGATAGAAAAGAAAAGAGGCTCACCTTAAACTGTGAAAAGATCACAGAGAACACAGGGGGTAAGCCATGGAGGAAATCAAATTATCCTTCGAGGCACATATCAGGAATTTTGTGTATAAGAGCCTGAGGAAAGATTGTTAAATCTTAGGTCTTTTGGCATCATGTCCGGATTTCTAAAGCAGTGGATTTTGTATTTTTATATTTATTATTGACTTTTAAAGCTAAATGGCGAATGGCAGAGTTATTGGAAGAAAAAATGGCTGGTTACAGTTTGACCCCCCTAACGTTTTACTACTTACCATGCAAGAAGGCTCATTGCACGGTAATTAACGTTTTTATTATAATATATTAAAATACGGAAAGGCGGATTATTTTAGGATGCGTTTATTTTGAAGCGGAGAAGAGAATATGATTCCTGATATTTTTAAAACTCGTAAGACTTGTTTATTTCTTATCCTAGTGACGATTTTAATCGCCTGTTCTCTTCAAGGAAAAGCTGAGCACTCAAAATCGAACATCGATCCAACAACATTACTCTGGTATACCCATCCGGCTGACAAGTGGGAAAATGCACTTCCGGTCGGTAATGGGCGTTTGGGAGCGATGGTTTTTGGTCGAACCGATGAAGAACGCATCCAAGTTAATGAAGAAACTTATTGGTCTGGAGGACCTTACAATCAAACTCGCCCCGGAGGCTGGAAGTATTTACCACAAGTCCAGAAATTAATTTTTGAAGGTAAGTACATCAAGGCTCACAAATTATTTGGACGATATCTCCTGGGTTATCCGGTTGAGCAACAAAAGTACCAGTCCTTGGCTAATTTAGTCTTAAAATTTGATGCAGATGAGTCTCCAATATCTGAGTATCGTCACCAACTTGACTTAGACCAGGCCCTAGTAACCACCGAGTACAAGCAAGAAGATGTTCGTTTCAGACGAGAAGTTTTTGTTTCTCCCGTAGATCAGGTAATTGTTATTCGCCTCGAGGCAAGTCAGCCTGGTCGCCTATCTTTTGACGCGCAGCTGCGCGGTTGCCGAAATGAAGCTCATTCTAACTACGCCACTGATTATTTTCAGATGGATGGCTATGGTTCTGATGGACTGATTCTAACCGGTAAATCAGCTGATTATCTGGGAGTGGAAGGAAAAATTCGTTACGAGGCTCGCATTAAGGCTATTCCTGAGGGAGGAGAGATGAGAGTTGAAGAGGACCATTTGCTTATCAAGAAGGCAGATTCGGTTACTTTCTATATTGCGGCGGCCACCAATTTTGTCAATTATAAAGATGTAAGCGGCAATCCCCATGATCGGGTGGATGAAGTCTTTAAAAAAATCGAGGGCAAATCTTATGACCGGATAAAGAAAGACCATCTTCAAGAACATCGGCGTCTTTTTCGCCGCCTGAAAGTTGATTTTGGTTCAACTCCTAACTCATTTTTACCCACGGATGAAAGATTAAAACGCTTTGATGGAAAGAACGATCCTAACCTGGCTGCTCTTTGTTTGCAATTTGGCCGATATCTATTGATCTGTTCCTCACGACCTGGGACACAACCGGCTAATCTCCAAGGGATTTGGAATGAGGACATGAATCCGGCGTGGGACTCCAAATATACAATTAATATTAATACTGAAATGAATTACTGGCCGGCAGAAGTGGGCAACTTAAGTGAGTGTACTGAGCCCCTTTTCCGCATGATTGAGGAGCTCACTGATCAAGGTCGAGATGTGGCCCGTGAGCACTACGGAGCCAGGGGATGGGTCTGTCATCAAAATACCGACATCTGGCGGGTAACGGCTCCCATGGACGGTCCTGATTGGGGAACATTTACGACCGGGGGAGCCTGGTTATGTACTCATCTTTGGGAACATTATCTTTTCACCGAAGACAAGGAATTTTTGGCTCATTATTATCCCCTCATGAAAGAAAACGTCAGGTTTTTTCTGGATTTTCTGGTGGAGCATCCTCAGTATGGTTGGCTGGTAACCAATCCTTCAACTTCCCCCGAGAACTTTCCTGGGCGAGCGGATAACGTTCCTTTTTATGATGAAATTACCTGTTGGATGAGTCCAGGAACGACTATTTGTGCCGGTTCTACTATTGATATGCAAATCTTAAGGGATTTATTCAGCTATGTAGCTAAAGCAGCAAAGATCCTTAATGTCGACCAAGATTTCAGGCAAAAAGTATTATCCACTCGGGACCGCCTCGCCCCGATGCAAATTGGTCAAAGGGGAGATCTCCAGGAGTGGTTGGAGGATTGGCCACAGAAAGAGAAAAGTCATCGCCATATCTCTAACCTTTACGGTCTTTTTCCTGGCAATCAGATTTCGGCCCGCCGCACTCCTCGACTGGCTGAAGCCGCCAAGGTTGTTCTTGACCAACGAGGGCTTAGAGGCAACGGCTGGTCTTCGGCGTGGAAGATGGCTTGCTGGGCTCGTCTTTATCAGCCCCAGAAAGCTTTAGAAAATTTTGTTTATGCCATCAAAAATTACACTTTTGATAATTTATTTTCCATATGTTCACAAAAGCTTGAAGTTGACGGGAGTTTTGGAGTAGCGGCCGCGATCATGGAAATGTTTCTCCAATCGCATGAGGGAGAGATAAATTTATTGCCCTCCCTTCCTTCGTGCTGGTCAAAAGGCTTTATTGAAGGGATCATCGCTCGAGGAGGATTCGAACTGGAAATTTCCTGGGAGGAAGGCATACTAAAAGAGGCTGTTATTACTTCTAGATCAGGGAAGACGTGCCGGGTGAGAACCGGAATGCCGATCGAAGTATTAAAAGGAAGTCAAAGTATTCTGGTAAAAGAAGAGGAAGGAGTTGTTTCTTTTGAGACATCAAAGGGAGAAAAATACAGGATTATTCCCAAATCGGCAAAAACTCCCTGATATCTCACCAACCGAATCCGTCCTAACCTGTTCATGAAAAGGCCTCACTGAAGGCTTATGAGGACACCAAAACTTCCTTATAAGCCATATGAGGCGGAGGGGGTTTGTCGGTCGCAAAGGTCAGCTTGAGGTATCGGCTGATTTTCTGTCCACCACAGTATGGTCAGTGAGGAAGGCGATGAGGCACGTAAGATAGAGCAAGATATCTGGAAGGTGGAGATACGGCGCAAGATTTTTCTGATAGGAAAAGAAAGATCGAGTAGGAGACAACGCCAGAAAGTTGAGAAGGCACCATCCGTGGCTATGTTACTTTAGGAATCCATACAGGGATATGGGGATGGAAATGTAAGTCAGCAGGTCTCTCAGTTTTTTCTTTCAATCATCCCGATTATCCCGGGCAAAATAATAACGGATGTCAAAAAGCAAGCCCCCACGCCGAGGAAAAGAGCTCCTCCAAGCTGACCGAATCCACGCCATATCGAAAAGACTAAGGACCCGAAGGCGAGCATTGTTGTCAGTGAGGTAAGAAGAATCGCTTTTCCTGTGCTTGAATATACTAACCGAATTTTGCCTCTTCCTTCATGTCTCCAACGATGGATGATATGCACTCCATAATCAACGCCGATCCCGACAATCATGGGAAGGCCCATAACATTCATTATGCTTAACTTCATTCCTGCCAAATACATAAGTCCGACCATCCAGAATATTCCGAGGGCCAGGGGAATCATCGCTATCAAGGCATGGCCGGCGTTTCGATAATCCACCAACAATAGAAGAAAAACAATGACTAAGGTCAACAATACGGCGTTGCGTCCATCACGGCCGATTATCTCGATCAGAGCGCGAAAAACAACGGGCATTCCCGTAGCTCTATCGCTTACTCGTTCCAGATCATCGGCAAATCTGTTGAGGAACTCTGCGTTCTGCCAGATGCTACCTACGGGATAGACTGTGACGAGAAATTGGTCTCGTTTCTTGTTACTGTAACGATCCAAAATGGTTACGGGCAAATCATCCAGATGGATGGGTTGAGTAGAACTCATTTTGATGACAGATTCTTGGAAATACGTAGCAAAATTTTGCTGAAATTCGGACAATCCCTTGGCAGCCGTCGAAATATTTTCATTCAAAAATTGCAGTTCTTCACGGATGATATTTCTTGAATTCGGGTTTTCAGGATCTCCGACGATCTCTTTGCATTTATTCTCCACTTTGTCCTGTCCGCCGAGATAAGCCATGTCCTGCATTTCCATTATATTCATCTCGAGGCGTTCAAGTTCTCTTCTTAAAACAGGAAAATCAGATGGGAGCACACTCTGTTTAATGGCAGTGGAACGGATTTTTTCGCGGATCTCTCTTATAAAAGGAATTCTCTTCTGCTGTTGTTCCCGAGATGGGAGATAAAGGGAAATGTCCTCAGTGATAGCAACTGAGCCTGATTCACGATATTTTTTGGCTAATTCGCGAGATTGTTCAACACTGTCCGCCAATACTAGAGCGTAATCCATGCCTAAATCAAATTTCTCCTGGACTGTGTCCTGAAGGGCAACAGATGTCAATCCTTTCGGCTCAAGATTCATATAATTGTGATCAAAGCTGATTTTAGAGCCAGACCAGATAAGGATGAAACTGATGATAATCGAAGCAATGATTGTAAAGATGTAATGTTTACTCAACAAATTACTAGTTTGACCAAGAAATCGGAAGGAAATATCACGCTGAACGACGTGTTTTATATCTTGCTTCTTCTCGCTCTTTTTATCTATGCGGCGTTCCCGGAGAACCAACATAGACGGTAAAAACAACATGGTGGCAAATAGAATGGCCAACAATCCCAATCCCGTGACCAAACCCATTTCCTTCATACCTCGGGAATGGCTGATAACCAAAGTTAAAAAGGCACAGGCTGTTGTCAGCCCTGCGGTCAAAATTCCCTTCCCGCTTTTTAAGAATGTTTTTTCCATCGCTTCAGCAATGTTGTCCCCGGCAGCCCGCCTTTCTGTGAATCCGGAAATAATATGAATTGAAAAATCAATGCCTAGACCTAGGAGTATTACAGCCATCATCTGGGTCATGATATTCAACATTCCAACCACTATAGCTGCTGTTCCTACGGCCCAAATCAGACCGACAAGGAGATTAAATGTTGCAAGAATTGGAGCTACCCACATCCTAAAGGAGACTATGAGCAGGATCAAAATGGCAATCACAGCAATCACAGTGGTGTATCCAAGACTTTGCGTGGAATAAACCATTTCGTCTCGTCCTATAGCGATCATACCGGTCAACCCTGCTTTTACATCCGGATAATTTTTTAAAAGATTATCTATAATCCCCTGAACAACATCTGTTCCTGTGACCATAAGGTCTAGATCCATCATCGTGAAGTTTGGAACAGCAGTTAAAATGAGGGCTTTTTTATCATAAGACAGGAAATAGGGTTCGCCGAAAAGAAGCTTATCCGCAACAGCTTGGACTTCTT
>Ga0190349_1000250_pt1 | contig 18310 bp, 12 predicted proteins | sample 48721378_MG_FD_179798 | JGI IMG/M metagenome (GOLD analysis project Ga0190349, IMG submission 179798) | Hydrothermal vent microbial mat bacterial communities from Southern Trench, Guaymas Basin, Mexico - 4872-13-7-8_MG | ecosystem: Environmental > Aquatic > Marine > Hydrothermal vents >...
AGAGAGTGATAGGGTTCTTTAATCACCACACCAACATCGCCCCCGGCGACCCCAAAATAAATATACGTATAATGATAACCTAATCCGGCATAAAATGGGCTGCGCCAGAGCCGTTTTTCCAGCTTAATGGAACCGTAAACGCCCAGGGTGTAGCCAAAATCCGATGATACCAGAAGAGAGGGCATCCCATCAGTATCGCGCATTAAAAAATGCTCAAACTCTAAACCGACGATAAAAGGAAATCCCGCGCCTAATCCGAAATGACAAATTCTACTCGATTGAGAATCTGTTGCAGTATCCTCAAGAGTCCCAACCTCTGCATCAGAAATTCCTGTTATATGATTTGATAAACCAGAATCTGCAGCGGAAGTGGAAGCCGCTGAAAAGGATACCACCGCAAGTGCTACTGCTAAATAGACTAAAGGCCGTTTTGCTTTTCTCATGCATGCCATAGTGCTAACCTCGCATTTTTCCGCAGATAACATTGGAAAATCCCCGCTGCAACCAAAGTCACTGCCGAACACCGTGCAACGGGGATTTCCCTGTCCAGTTTATTCCAGTTTATTTTAGAAGCGTAAGTTATTTATTCAGGATTCCATAATCTGTTTTTAGTTGGCATATGTAAATCCCATTACTTAGGAGAGTCGCATCAAGTGTGTATGTATACGTCTTATTCGCTTCAACCTGTCCTTCAAAGAGTTCAGTTACCCTTTGCCCGATTATATTGTATAGTGAAAGGTTTGCTCGCGTGGTGGAAGTAGTTGCAAACGTTATCTTAGTTATATTGTTGAACGGATTTGGTGCTATTATTAGCCCGTATTCATCGTTTAAAAGCTGTAACACTTCAAATGCATTTTGCCACTCATCGGTTCCATCGATAGAATTCCCAGTTCCTGATTCCATCCCTTACTGGGTGGAATACTATTCCTACGGTCAGTACAACCAATTGCAGGTGGACTGGGATTCAACCTACTCCGCGCAAAATCTTAACGTAGATGGCAAAAGCTACTATTATTTCTGGCATGATCTGAGGACACAAAGAATAGAGAACCATCCAGAAATGGGAACGTGCGCACTGTTTTGCCCCAAAGATTCCTGCCAGACGGGTGATGGTCGATTCCCCGACGGTTGCGATGATCTGGACAAACGTCGGTGGACTGTCCGCGATATTATGCCCAGTTCGACTCCATCGGAAGAATCTTGCTGGAATTGGAACGAGAGGCTGCCTACTGTGTGTATCCAACTCCTAATCACAACGAGCGATTGGGATTGGGATGAAAATGATAAAATAGTTTTAGCGGATTCGGTTCTCCCCACGGGCCCAAACGGGTGGCTTTCCATTGATGCTGGGACGACTGTTAAAGCCACGAAATCAGGTTTGCTCCTATTCGCTGGTAATACTCACTTAGACTACAATGGGGCATCTAGTGACACGGTGGTGTTCACGCCTTGGAAGAGGATTTTGGCTGGAGAGGCATTTTATATAGACGGCAAAGAAGCTGCCGGCTACGAGCGAATTAACTGGGACAGCACCAACCGGTACGGCGGCACTCTTTCCAGCGGTGTGTACATCCTGCAGTTGATGGCGAAAGGGGAAAGCGGGAAGAGGTTTGTCAGAGTTCAAAAGATGTTGCTGCTGAAATAGGCTTTAAGAAAAATGCCTCATGAAGTTAGGGAAATAATTATGAGAAAGAAGTGGGATTTCGGATCCCGCTCTTCTTAATTGCATGAATCGAATGAAATTCATGATTATCTAATCGCCCCTGAATCATGCTTTTCATGCTAATTGTTCCCCCGCGAAACCTTTCGGACAGCTTTGCCATAAAAGCTAGGGGAGAGTTTTGGGTCTATAATCCAAAGGTCGAAGGTTCCTCCAGGGGCGTCCCTTCGGGTAAATCCTTACCCCGCTACTATAATATAAATAGGGCCATAGAAACGATTCTGAGTCCTTATTTTGTTGGGTAAAATTCGATTACCAACCGTATTTCCAACTCCTGAGGAGTTTTGGGGATATTTCAAATATACGAATACTCCCAAAAGCATAAAAATGATCCGATTTTATTTCATCAGCATCATTTTGCCAGTTTCAGTGAAATCTCCAGCGGTTATGCGGTAGATGTAGATGCCGGAAGAGAGCTTGGTACCGTCGAAGGGGATCTGGTGGGTGCCGTGACAGGAGAGACGAATAGCTAACCTTAAAAACTCCAACAACCGGCCTGCACTTGTAACTCTTGCAAATAACAAAACTTTTTCTTATCTTTTCTGTAAAACTTTCCAAAAGGGCTTGACGACGTACACGCGAGCTCTAAAAACAAATTCACCCGATCTAATCTACATAACCCGACACTCATTTTAGGAAGTCAATATGGCATCTGTCATCCAGTATTATGAGGGAATCAATTCCGTTGCCGTCATCGGCAACTATTTGCCCCGCCGTTGCGGTATTGCAACCTTTACGACTGATCTTGTTGAAGCTTTGTCCGCAGAAGCGCCTGAGATAAACTGCTGGGCGGTTGCCATGAATGACACGCCCGAGGGATATGCCTATCCTGAAAAAGTCAGGTTTGAGATCAACCAGAATCAACTGACCGATTACAGCACCGCATCGGAGTTTCTCAATATCAGCCAGATTGACATTGTCTGCGTGCAGCATGAATACGGTATTTTCGGCGGCCCGGCCGGCAGCCATCTTCTGAAACTTCTGGGAGAGCTTCGCATGCCGATCGTGACAACGTTGCACACGGTTCTGAAAGACCCCCCCTCGGAATACCGCAAAGTCATGCGCGCGCTGTCTGACCTATCCGACAAAATAGTCGTGATGAGCTGGAAGGCCGTTGATTTCCTCAGGGACATCTATGCCGTTCCGGAGGAGAAAATTGCCTTTATCCATCACGGCATTCCGGATACGCCGTTTATGGATCCCAATTTCTACAAAGATCAGTTCGGCGTGGAAGGCAAAAAAGTGCTTCTCACATTCGGTCTGCTTTCCCCCAATAAAGGCATTGAAATCATGCTGCAGGCGCTTCCGTCCGTCATCAAAAAACACCCTGATGTTACCTACATTATTCTGGGAGCAACACATCCTCATATTTTGAAGGCACAAGGAGATGAATATCGTATCAGCCTGCAACAACTGGTGCGCAAACTGGGCATCAGCGATCATGTGATTTTTCAAAACCGCTTCGTCGAACTGAAAGAATTATGTGAGTTTCTCGGCACCGCCGATTTATATGTAACTCCCTATCTTGAAGAAGCCCAGATCACTTCCGGAACGCTCATCTATGCCATGGGGACCGGCAAGGCCGTCATTTCGACCCCTTACTGGTACGCCACCGAGATGCTCGCCGAAGAACGGGGTAGGATTGTTCCATTCAAAAATCCTGACGCTCTGGCGGAACAAATCATTGATCTTCTGGACAACGATATCGCCCGGCATGCGCTGCGCAAAAAAGCCTATACATTCTGTCGCGAGGCAATCTGGAAGGAGGTATCCCGAAGATATCTCGAGGTTTTCAGCGAGGTTAAACTCCAGCGTGCCCGGCACCCCCGTCCTCGACATTCCTATATTGAGAACATCAAATCCATCACGAATTTCGAGCTCCCGGATCTGAAGCTCGATCACCTGAAAACCCTTACCGATGATACCGGCATTTTGCAGCATGCCACCCATACCATTCCCGATCGCTTTCACGGCTACTGCACTGATGATAATGCCAGAGCGCTGATGGTTGCCGCCATGGGCCGCAAATACCTGCTCGCAGACAGCGGGTGCTTCGATTCCCTAAGCAACCTGTATCTCGGCTTTCTACTGTATGCCTTCAATATCGAAACGGGGCGGTTTCGTAATTTTATGAACTATTCGCGACAGTGGACCGAGGTGATAGGATCCGAAGATGCACACGGCAGGGCGCTCTGGGGCCTCGGTAAAGCTGTGGCTCATCTCGACAATCACGGACAACTGGCCACGAGCACGAGGCTCTTCACCCAAGCGCTGGGGGCTATCGAGCACTTTACCTCGCCCCGCGCCATCGCTTTTGCCCTGGTGGGCATGCACGCTTACCTGCAAAAATTTTCCGGCGACAGTGAAGTGCGCCGGATTCGGGAAATCCTCGCCGACAGGCTTTTTAATCAATTCAAGACCAATGCGAAAAAAAGCTGGCTTTGGCTTGAAAACTGTTTATACTACGCCAACGGCAAGCTGCCCCACGCCCTGCTCCTGTCCGGTCAATGGATGCAGCGCAACGATATGATTGATATGGGGCTTAAATCCCTTAAATGGCTGCTCAGCGTCCAGACCGAAAACGGTCACTTTGTGCCGGTTGGCAATGACGGGTGGTATGAACAAGGAGGGAGCAAGGCCCGTTTCGACCAGCAACCCATCGAAGCCAATGCCATGATTGAAGCCTGTGTCGAAGCCTATAACATCACCCGCGACAAGACATGGATTGACAACGCGGTCATGTGCTTTAACTGGTTTCTCGGTCATAACGACTTGAATATGTCGCTCTATGATCCCAAGACCGGCGGCTGCCGCGACGGTTTGACGGCGGATGGCATCAACCAGAATGAAGGCGCCGAGTCAACGCTTGCCTGGCTGCTTTCGCTTATAACCTTGCACAAGCTTTACGCTGACGAGATTCTGAAACAATCATCGTCCAATTATCCGGCTAAGGTAAAGGATTAGCCATGCGCATTGCAATGCTCTCGCCGATTGCCTGGCGAACTCCGCCACGGCATTACGGTCCCTGGGAGAGCGTGGTCTCCCTTTTGACCGAGGGGTTGGTATCGCGAGGATATAACGTTACCCTTTTTGCCACCGCTGATTCGGAAACGAGCGGGAAGCTGCACGCCGTTTGTCCGCGGGGCTATGAAGAAGACCGCTCCATTGTTCCAAAAGTATGGGAGTGTCTGCATATCTCTGAGCTCTTTGAGCGGGCGGAAGATTTTGATATTATACATAATCATTATGACTTTTTACCTTTGACCTATTCCGGCCTCGTCGCCACCCCGGTCGTCACCACCATTCACGGCTTTTCATCGCCCGGTATCCTGCCGGTTTATAAAAAATATAACGGCAGAGTATTCTATGTTTCCATCAGCGACGCTGACCGTTCGTCGGAACTCGACTATATCAAAACCATTCATCATGGCATTGATCTAAAACATTTTGACTTTCAGCCTGAGCCGGACGATTATCTGCTTTTTTTCGGGCGTATACACCATGATAAGGGTGCCAGAGAAGCCGTTGAAATCGCCCGGGCCTGCCATAAAAAGCTGATATTAGCGGGGATCATCCAGGATGAAGCCTACTATCACCAGTACGTCGAACCGCATCTGGACGACTCTAATGTGGTTTATGTCGGCAGCGCCGGGCCGGCTGAGCGCAACCGACTGCTTGGCAAGGCAACCGCGCTCCTGCATCCCATAAATTTCAATGAACCTTTCGGCCTGTCCGTTGTAGAAGCCATGGCTTGCGGCACTCCGGTGATCGCCTTTAACAAAGGCAGTATGCCCGAACTTATCGAAAACGGCAAGCACGGTTTTCTAGTAAAGACTTTGGACGAGGCTGTAGATGCTGTGGCACACATAAAGGATATTAACCGGGCAGACTGCCGCCGCCATGTTGAACAGCATTTCACGGTCAACCGCATGGTTGAAGAATATATTCAGGTCTATGAGACCATTCTTGAAAAGACCGAAAGAGAAAAACACCGACACCGATTATGACGACTCAAGATCCCATCATAAAGCGTTATAAGAAAAATCCCATTCTCACAAAAGAGGATATCCCCTATCCGGTAGCCACGGTGCACAATGCCGGCGTCGTCAAGCATAACGGACGCTACATTATGCTTTTCAGGTCACACCGGCTCAACGGGCGTTCCATCATCGGCAGGGCCGACAGCGATGATGGTTTTTCCTTTACGGTTCATCCCAAACCTTTTCTTACCCCGGCGACGGACGGCGTATTTGCGGAATATGAAGAGTTCGGAGTCGAGGACCTGAGAATTTGTCCGGTGGAGGACGACTACCTGCTTACCTACAGCGCCTATTCCCGGCACGGTGTTCGGATTGCGCTGGCGCGCACCAGGGATTTTGAACAAGTTGAGCGCATTGCGCTTATAACCCAGGCCGACCTTCGCAACGTGGTCATTTTCCCGGTTAAATTTGGCGGTAGGTATGCACGACTCGACCGGCCGCATTCCGAAAGGTCACCCTGGTCCATCTGGATTTCATATTCACCCGACTTGATTCACTGGGGTGATTCGCGGGTGATTATGAAGCCGGCGCCCTATCATTGGGATGAAATGAAAATCGGGCCGGGCGCACCGCCCTTCAGAACCGAAAAGGGCTGGCTGCATATTTACCATGGGGTCTTTAAGACCATGGCCGGAGCGGTGTATCGCCTTGGCGTCGCCCTGCACAACCTTGATGACCCGGCAAAAGTCATCGGCGTTTCCGATCAGTGGATACTGCAGCCCGAGGATCCGTGGGAAGTGAGCGGCTACGTTCCCAATGTTGTTTTTACCTGCGGCGCCGTTCCCGAGGATGACGGTACGGTAAAAATATACTGGGGTGGCGCGGATACCGTCATGTGCGCCGGTACAGCCGTGATTGATGACTTGATCCAGTGTTGCTTGCGGGGTTCCCGGCCGTCTCTGTAGCTTATTATCAGGTATCCTGACCGGCTTATGAGGAAGTCGAAAGGCAACCCTGCTGGACAGATCTTCGATGAAATGCACCCAATCTCAAACTGCCCTAATGGGATCATAATATGAATATCACAAATTACCCAAAACCGCCGGTGAAAAGAAAGAAGAAAAAAATTCTGAAGGACACTTCGCGTGTCATCACCCGCCTCTATATGCCCGACAACGTGCACCGCATACCTAAAATCATTCAGCGGGTGTTGAACTTGCCGGAAACGACCGCCGAAACACTTCTCTCGCAAATAATGCTCGATTTTTCCGAACGGCACCGAGACATCAGACACCTTTTTGAGCTTAACCTGAATAGAGTAAAAGAATATATTCCTGGCGAGGCTGTGCTCAGTGAAACCAAAAGAGCACTCATCGGGGCCTATTTTACCATGGAGTACTCCATTGAATCCGCCGGCCTTTTTAACCCTTCGATCGTGCCCCACCCGGATCAAAGCGGTCTGGATAAAGACAGCTTGCGTTTTATCATGAGCCTGCGGGCAACCGGCGAAGGCCATATTTCCTCGATTGTATTTCGCAGCGGCGTCCTCGACCGGCATAATACGTTTATCTTTGACCCGATCAGCGATTATGTCGAAACTCCGGATGTGCATGTAAATCCGGTTTACAACCGGCATCTGTTCCAACTTAAACTCCACGAAATGGAGTCCTGCAATGAGGTAACCGGTTATCTTCTTAACCAGCTGCCGGAAGATTTCACCTATAATGAACTGAAAGAAAAAATTGCAGCGCTTCGCGCAAAACCCGTTTTCTCTGTGGCGCTTCAAGACGAAACCTTCGACATCGTGTGCTGGTTGGCCAATTCCAATTACGAGGTGAATTTCCAACCCGATCACCGAATATCCGAACGGGTTATCTTTCCCGTTTCGGAAAACGAAAGCCAGGGCATTGAAGACGCCCGGTTCGTACAATTTTTTGATGATAACGGTGAAGTGACCTATTATGCGACCTATACCGCTTATAACGGCTTTAAAATCCTGCCCCAACTGATTGAAACAAAGGACTTTATCAAATTCAAAGTGATAACCCTTAACGGCAAAGCCGTACAGAACAAGGGCATGGCTCTTTTCCCCCGTAAAATTGACGGCAAATATGTCATGCTCTCGCGCCAGGACGGTGAAAATAATCATATTATGTTCTCTGACAATATCCATTTCTGGCAAGAGTCTCAAATTATCCAGGAGCCCACTCGTGCTTGGGAGTTCATCCAGGTGGGCAACTGCGGCTCACCCCTGGAAACTGATGAAGGCTGGGTTGTAATCACTCATGGAGTCGGGCCTATGCGCCAGTACTCCATCGGCGCTATGCTGCTTGATCTGGATGACCCGACAAAAATCATCGCCCAACTTGAAGAGCCGTTGCTGACCCCCCGCGAGGAAGAGCGCGAAGGCTACGTTCCCAATGTAGTTTATACTTGCGGTGCTCTTATCCATAACGACGAGCTGATTATTCCCTATGCCATGTCGGATATTACCTCCGGCATCGCGACTGTTGGAGTGAAAGAATTAATTAGCAGTATGCGCTTACTTTAATGATCTTTAAGGTTTAGCGCTTAAAAATCATGCAAAACAGTAATTACAATAAACCCAAAAGACAATTATAAAATAAATTAAAAATCTTTAAGTTAATACTTGACTTTTCATTTTTTTTTATTATATTATTGGGGGCAATTACATCTTACCCTCAGGAGGGGTAATAAAAAATTTGAAGGCAGGGGGATTCTTATGAGACAAGCAGAACTATTTCAAAGATTGTGTGATCACGTTATGAGCGAGCGGCAAGCCAAGGTTTATCTGGCGCTTTTGCGCAATGGTAGAGCCACATCCGCCGAGCTGCAGAAGGCTTCCGGCGTGCCGCAGACGAAGATCTATGAAATCATCAGGCAGCTCGTCAGCCAGGGATTTTGTAACGTAAGAAAAATGGGACACCGGAGAACATTCGAGGCATTGGATCCTCAAACTGCGCTGGTGCCCAAAATTCAACATTTGGAATCTCGGGTGGAAGACGTCACCCAATTAAAAGAGGATCTTGCGTCGCTGTATAAGGTATCGAAATCGATCACCGAACCCATTGAATACATTGAAATGCTGAATGGATCGGAGAACATTCACAACCGCTACTGTCAACTGGTGAGCGAATCCAGGATGGAAATACTGGGTTTCGGAAGAGGACCTTATGCGTGGAGTTCTCCCGAAGCTCTACTGCAACAAGAACGTGAGCTGGAATCAGTTCTGAAACGCGGTGGCACCAGCCGGTGGGTTTTCGAATTGAGGTTACCCGACCACCAGCTCATCTATGAGTACATGGAAAGACTGCAGAAAAAGGGTGTATTTTACAGGGTGGCAGAGAGTCTACCGCTTAAAATGATGATCTTCGATCAACAGGCACTGCTCCTGGCAGATGAAGGCCCGGCAGCGCTGCGCGATGGACTTTCAATGTCCATCATTAAGCACTCCACCATCGTCAACGCCTTTATCGCCTATTTCGAATATATCTGGGACATGTCAATGGATTTCAATAAGTGGAAAAAGCAGCATAAATTAACCTAATTGATAAAAAGTCAAACTACTACTTACACAATGGAGGTGATACGCTGAAAAACAAATGTCTCATCACTCGGCAATCCAAATTCAAATCCTTCCTGGTGATTGCCGCGTCATCCTACTGGAACAGGATTCAAAATGAACGATAATGATGGAGGTTGACTATGAAATCAATCAGATTAGTTTTGTTAAGTATGCTACTCATGACCTGCACGATGTCGCTGGCCTTTGCTGAAGTGGGCTGGATTTACCACGAGATCTACCCGTGGTATGCTGCATCCGCATTCCCGGCTGATTTTGACGAGGACGGCGATCTGGATATCTGGGCGGTTGGTTATGAAGACATTGCCTGGTATGAAAACAACGGGTATCAGGCTTTCCAGCAAAACATGGTTTATGAACTATGGAACTACGGCTACGATGGTGCCGTGGTAGATCTCGATCAAGACGGCGATCTCGACGGCCTTGCTGGTGCTTGGTCAGGCGATGAAATCGCCTGGTTCGAGAACGACGGCAGCGAGAATTTCACGTACACTCCCGTGGGCTTCTCCGATGGTCCCAGAGAAATGGATGTCGTGGACCTGGATGAAGATGGCGACCTCGATATCGTAGTAGCCGCCAGTGGCACCTCCGTTGAAACCCATGCAGTCTATTGGTTTGAGAACGACGGCTCACAGAACTTTACCTCGCACGTCGTCGATTCGCTTACGGGTCAATACGCCATGTGGGAACGGGTCATAGATATGGACGGCGACGGTGATCTCGATATCGTTGTTGCCTGTAGCTGGGCTGATTCCATCCACTGGGAAGAGAATGATGGATCTGAGAACTTCACCCGGCATGCCCTCACCTATTTTGACTACATCAGCCATTGCTTCGCCACTGATTTCGACCAGGATGGTGATGTAGACTTGACCGTCAGCTCATATTCTCAAGACCTGCTGGTCTGGTACGAAAATGACGGTAACTTCAACTGGACTGAATACCCCATCGCTATCGGGATGGATGGCGTAAATTACCACGACATCTCCGACATTGACAATGATGGCGATCTTGACTTGATGGCTTGTGCCATGCTGGGTGATTTTTGCACCTGGTTCGAGAACGACGGTAACATGAATTTCACCGAACATGTGCTGCCATTCTACATGAATTATCCCGATTGGTTGTACCCGGTGGATATGGATTTCGATGGCGACCTGGACTACATCGTCATTCCCTTGTTCGAAGATCGGATCATGTGGTTAGAAAACACAATGCTATCCCCGTATTCAATTGAGCTGACTCTAACGCCGGCCGTTACTCCGGTTCAGATTCCTCCCGGCGGAGGCAGCTTCGACTTCGACTTCGAACTACAAAACACCAGCACCAGCGAATCCTATGTCGTTGATGTTTGGACGGACATCACTCTGCCCGATGGCACTATCTACCCAGTCTTGAGCCGCACGGGTGTACCTCTGGGACCTTCGGCTTCTATCCTGCGGACACTGACCCAGTTCGTTCCGGGTTCAGCCATGCCCGGCCATTACGTGCTCAACGCGCACGTACGAGATAACGCGACTTGGAATGTATACGTTGAGGCTTCCATTCCCTTTGATAAATTGGAGGGTGATGGCGCTGAAAACCATGATATGGGCTGGGCTCTGCTCGGTTGGGAAGATCCGCAAATGCCTGCGGTGGCCGAACTGCCTACTGAATATGATCTACTGCCGGCTTATCCCAATCCGTTCAACCCCACAACGACGTTGCGGTTCGATCTGCCGGAAGCCGGCCAGGTCAAGCTGGCGGTATACGACAGCCAGGGACGTCAAGTCGCCAATCTGATCGACCGCTGGTGCACTGCCGGAACTCACGAAGCAGTATTCAGCGGCAAAGATTTGGCTAGTGGAATCTATTTCGCCCGCCTGGTTGCCGGCGATATTCACAAATCCCAGAAACTCGTCCTGACCAAATAACACCGGTTGGGGATTACCGTAAGGCTCTCATGAGATGAAATGGTTATGAACGTGAAATTACAAGGAGGATAAGCATGAAACGACTGACCTCTGTTTTGATTATACTACTGGCGATCATATACACAGCGCCATTTGCCTTCGGCCAGATCAACTGGACCGAGCGAGTGGTTGATCCCCTGGCCATTGATGGCGGGAAATGGGCTGAACCCGTTGATTTAGACGACGATGGGGATACGGACATCCTGGGCGTCGCGGGTAATAATGTCTACTTCTACGAAAATAACGGTTATCAGGTTTTCGCCAAAAACCTGATCTGCGATGTTATGAGCAGTCCTGAGGTCCGCGCCGTTGACCTGGACGGCGACGGCGATTTGGATGCTGTCGCGGCAGCTTACGGCACCGATGAGATCGCCTGGCTGGAAAACGACGGCAGCCAGAACTTCACTTACGCATACCTTGCTTACCTGGACGGGGCAAAAGATCCCCACGTTGTCGATATGGATGATGATGGCGACCTCGATATCGTCGCAGTCGGTTATAGCGATGACAAGATCTCCTGGTATGAAAACGATGGCAACCAGAACTTCACCGAACACGTCATGCTCCCATCCATCAACGGTCCCTATGGAGTAGCTGTCATTGACATTGATGAGGACGGCGACCTGGATGCGTTTTACGCCGGTTATTTTGTGGATGTCGTCGGATGGCTGGAAAATGATGGCAGCAATAACTTCACCGATCATAACATCGCCGCGCTGGACGGAGCCATGGTCGTTAAAGCAGGTGACCTGGACGGTGATGGCGATATAGATTGCGCGGTGGGGTCCTATTCCGCATACCTCGTCAACTGGTACGAAAACGACGGCAGCGAAAATTTCACCGAGCATTCGGTTGCCCTGGCTATCGGTCGCGTTCGTAGTATTGACGTAGCGGACCTTGATAACGATACCGATCTGGATATCGTTGTCGGTTCCACCTACAATGATTACAATCTGTACTGGTTCGAAAACAGTGGTACCGGGAGCTTTACTCAGAACCTTGTAACGTACATCTATGATCCCTACAACGTTCAGGTCGGGGATATAGATAGCGATGGTGATCCGGACATCGTTGTGGGCAACTCCTACGGCGCCGAAATCGTATGGTACGATAGCGATTTAACTGGTGCCTTCCCCTTGACATTGACGATGACCCCGGCCAGCACGCCAGTGACTGTCCCCGCCGCGGGTGGCAGTTTCGATTATACCCTTGATGTCGGCAATACGGGCACAACGAGTTACACCGTTGACCTGTGGATAGACGTCACCCTGCCGGTTGGTACCATCTATCCAATCTTGGCTCGTGAGGATATAACATTAACCCCGGGCATCGCGCTTTCCCGCGATATGACGCAGTACGTTCCCGGCAGTGCTATGCCTGGCATCTACAGCTACAATGCCCACATGCGAGACGCGGCCACGTGGCAGGTTTACCTAACCGATTCCTTCGAATTTGAAAAACTGGAAACCGGTGACGGCGTAGACCACGGGTATGGCTGGGCGCTGTTCGGTTGGGAGGAAGAAGAATTGGCGACTGCTGAGCTGCCGACCGAATACGCAATGTTGTCAGTTTACCCCAATCCCTTTAACCCGACAACGACGCTGAGTTTTGCTTTAGCCGAAGCTAACTCAGTAGAGCTGCAGGTCTTTGACGTCAGCGGAAGCCTGGTGACCACGTTGGTTAATGGATGGCGCGAAGCTGGAACTCATGAAGTCACCTTTGATGCCTCGGATCTGCCTTCCGGTGTCTACATATACACACTCCAAGCGGGTGACTTCAAAGCGAGCGGTAAGCTTATACTGATGAAGTAGCTACACCTGTTAAGGGAAGCGGCTTATTGCGCCGCTTCCCTACCAAAATTAAGCTGCTGTCTCGTGGGGCATTTGAAAGATCCTTTTTATACAACGCATACTTCCGTCACATCCCCGATATCCTGTAAAAGGGTCCCTCCGTGACCGGAGTCCAGAAAAATCAATATGCAAGTGAATTCCCACGAAAGAGCCTTTCCAGAAATAGCGGAAGAGCGCTTGCAGATGTCCTTGTTTGCCAGTTAAGTCTTTGATTTATATGTTACTTGAATTCCCGTCGCTAAGGGTCATTATGGGCTTTCAACCCAAAGAGGCTGGCAGGAATGGCTCTACAGTGACTTCTCAAAGTTCAGATTCATATAAGCGATTGACCTTATTCATCATACCTACATACCTACAAAGAATCAACTAAAGTGAAGCTTCCGGAAATTGATGAGTGCCGGGGACATATATCAAATTGGACAGTAACCCTTGTAAAAGGAGGAATGATGAGACACGCAACGTTTGGACTGCTAATTGCTCTACTTTACTTCAGTCCCCTGGTTGCAGAGGAAATTAGCGGGCCAGTGACAGGTACAATCGGTCCGGGGACCTACTATGTGACAGGAAATATTTCCGTTCCAATAGCCGATTCCCTGATCATAGCGCCAGGCACCGATCTTCTGTTTAACGGCGGGTGTACGTTCGCCATTTACGGTTATCTCGAAGCTGTTGGTACAGAAACAGATAGCATTACCTTCAAACGGCGGTATCCCGCTACCTCCTGGGAAGGCATTATCTTCTATAATTGCGCATCCGACGATAACCGCCTGGAATACTGCCGGCTTGATGGATCGGGTTGTCAGGCTCTAGAATTGAATTCCTGCAGCCCCACCATTTCTCATTGCTTGATAACCAACAATCTGGCTGGCGCTGGTTGAGGCACTTTCTGCGGCAGTGGGATCTACTGCGACTACATGGCCAATCCGACAATCAGCTACTGCACCTTTGTCAGCAACTTTGCCGACTCCCACGGTGGGGCAATCTACGTGGAAGATTCTGCCCCCATCATTGAATACTGCACCTTCATAAATAATGAGGCTAATAACTACGGCGGGGCAATCTACCTCAATACCGACGGTGACGCTACAATACGCTACTGTACTTTTTCTGGTAACAGCGCCTACTACGGGGGGGGCATCGCGGTTACGAGCGCCAGTATAGCCATCGAAAACTGCACCATGCACGCCAACACCGGCAGTTATGGCGGAGGTATGAGCATATCCGGGACTGCTGTGGTCACCGTGGTCAATACCATCGTATCAGGCACCAGCGACGGTGGCGGCATCCTGTATGGCGGCGGAGCCGACATCACCCTGACCTACAGTGATTTTTATGAGAATACCGGTGGCAACTTCCTGGGTGGTTTCCCCGCCGGTTTGGGTCAGCTCACCGGGGTGAACGCTAACGGGGATTCGTGCGATGTGTACCACAATATCTTCGCCGATCCACTCTATATCAGCAACTGGGATTTTCGCTTGTTAGAAGGTTCCCCCTGCATTGATGCCGGTGATCCCAGCTACCCCTACGATCCCGACAACACCGTTGCTGACATCGGGGCCTTCTTCTTCGACCAGCGATCGCCGGACATCATGCTGTCCACCACCCTGCTGGACTTCGGCACGGTCACTGTGGGAGAAGAAGTGGATCTGCCTCTGACCATCTACAACGTTGGTGATGGCATGCTAATCATTCACGACGTCTTCTGTAGCTTGCCGGTCTTCACCACGGACTACGATCCAGCCGACAGCTTGCTCTTTTCGGGGGAAGACCTGGATATCACCGTTACATTCTCTCCGGATGAGGCCACGACCTTTGTGGATACCCTGTGGATTGAGAACAACGATGAGATGTGCGCCGTGAGGCTCCAGGGAACGGGTGAGCCGGCAGGAGGCGTCGGGGATGATCCTGATTCCTCTATCCCCGATAATTACACCCTGATGCAGCCCTATCCCAATCCCTTCAATCCCACGACCACATTCAGGATGGAACTGCCGACGGCCGGTTTCGTGGAAATGAGAGTGACCGACCTTACGGGTTGCCAGGTCGCCGTACCGATCCATGGTTGGCTGGCTGCAGGTTCCCACGAGCTGATTTTCGATGCGAGCGGTTTAGCGTCAGGGGTGTACCTTTATCAGGTTAAAGCAGGGCGTTACACCTCTGCTGGAAAGCTGGTATTGCTGAAATAGATTTAGATTTGAGGTGGGCATCTGCCGAAAGGCGCGGTGCGCCTCCTGTTTAATGGTTGGACGCCGAAAAAGCCCGGTGCGGGATTTCCAATATCTGCCTACGGCATAATTCGTTGGTCGGTTCCGGCTGAAGATCATGCGGTACGCGGGCGTGGTCAGCTTACGGATTGTGAACATTACACAAAGGTCTAACCTCGGTTTGAATACTGGTTAAGCTATAACGCCACCCCGGTAGACGGAACGACGCTGCAGTCGCTCAACATATCACTCCTACTGCAATGCTGTGCAGAATTGCTTTGGTCTCGCACCGGGTCCTGTTAATCGCGCTTGCGTTGGCATCTAAATAGCTATTATAACAGGCAAGTAAGACAGAACATCCGTTAAGATTGGCAAGATGCCAAGTCCTTACATATCCCCATCTCGGTGGTTTCAGGACGGTTTGGATTGATCCACCGGGGATATATTTATATGTCGAAAAAGCAGCTTTAAAGTTGCAAATCCGGAGATTTGCACTAAATTAGTACCAGGGCGTAAGTTGAGAAAATGCGCATTGGAACTTCAAAAATTTGCAGAAATTAAGTCAAATGCTGAATTTAAAGATGAAGGATTCCTGATGAAAAAAGCAAACATCGCTTGCATCCTCATTCTGCTCTGTTGCAGCTTATCAAACGCACAGGACATATCCGGTCCTCTAAGCGGTACTCTGGGACCGGGTACGTACTATGTGGTCGGTGATATATCCGTGCAGAACGGTGATTCACTGCTGATCGCAGCAGGAACTACACTGCTTATGACAGGAGAGCACGCCTTCAGTGTCTTCGGTCATTTGCACGCCGCCGGCACCGAGACAGACAGCGTCATCTTCAATGTCAATACAGGAGTTTCTTATTGGGACGGGATACACTTCCATAACCCCACTTCCAGCTCCAGTATACTGGAGTACTGTCTGGTGCGAAAAAGCAATAACCGCGGCATCAGTCTGGTTATGTCCAGTCCCACGATCAGTCACTGCAGAATACAGGATAATCTTGCCAGCTATTCTTGACCGGCCTGCAGCGGCGGTGGGATCCACTGCATCAACAACTCGAATCCATTGATCAGCTATTGCACCATTGAAGGCAATCACGCCTCGACAGACGGTGGGGGTATCTACTGCGAAGACTCCAGCCCCACCATTGAGTACTGTCTGTTCAAGGATAATGATGCTGGCGGTTCAGGAGGCGGTATTGGTTTAGAGGGTGATGTTAATCCCGAAATTCGCTACTGCACGTTCGTGGATAATCAGGCGGATTTTGGTGGAGGTATAAATTGCGTGGGCGCGACTCCGGATATCATCAATTGCACCCTCTACAACAACGAGGCTATGTATGGCGGTGGAATCTGCTGTATTTCAAATGCCGCCCCCACCATCAAGAACACTGTCTTCGCGGGAACGCCTAACGGCTATGGGATTTACTTGATGAGTTCGCCAAATGCTACGCTGACGTACTGCGACTTCTACGATAATCAGAATGCTCACTATGCCGGCAGCACCCCTCCCGACATAGGAATTTTAGTATCGGTTAACGCTAACGGCGACTCGTGTGACGTCTACCATAATCTCTTCCTGGATCCCGTGTTCGTTGATCCCGCAAGTTACGACTTCAATCTGCAGGAAAGTTCACCCTGCATTGATGCTGGAGATCCGGCCTCGCCACTGGATCCTGATAACTCCATCGCTGACATTGGGGCGTGGTACTTCGACCAGAGCGCGCCTCAGATCGAGCTATCCAATGATCTGCTCTCGTTCCCCGATACTTACGTCGGCGAAAGCAGTTCATTATCCTTCACCATCTACAACACGGGTACGGCTGATCTAATCCTCTATGATATGGTCAATGCCCTGCCGAACATCTTCACCGCTGATTGGCTGCCTGAGGACAGTCTGATCATTCCGGGTGACAGTTTGGTAGTCGAAGTGGCGTTTTCGCCTTCGGATACGCTTCTCTATACCGACGATCTGGTCATAGATAACAACGATGTGCAAGTATCGTTGGCTCTGGAAGGTCAGGGGCTCGCGGTCTCGGGAATAAGCGACCAGGGGACCGATCTCCCATCGCAGTTCGCTTTGTATCCAGCCTATCCTAATCCGTTTAATCCCACCACGAGCATCGGTTTCAGTTTGCCTGTAGGCGGTAAAGTCAGCCTGCTCGTTTTTGACGTGTCCGGACGCCAGGTCACCGAACTCTTCGACGGGTGGCGACCTGCGGGGAGGCACGCAGTTTCCTTCGATGCTTCTGGCCTGGCCAATGGCGTTTACTGGGTGAGAATGCAGGCGGGAAAATTTCAGCAGGTGCAGAAATTACTGCTGATCAAGTAATAGGGTTTGATGGCCCTTCGGTGAGTGTCTTATTCCATTGCGAGAACATAGAGCGGGATCAAATGATCCCGCTTTTCTTTGATTATTTCCCGTGTGATAATTCCTCTATAAACAACCTTAGGCAACCGTTTCTGATACGATTATCTGACCTTCGGTCGTGTTAATAGAACAATCCCGCTTAAACCTAAACGTTGAGCCCTTTTCGCGTTTTTTCCTGAATATACAAATCCTTGACCCCAACCTCATGCGCCCCCTACCCGGATTGACGCATATCATTTCTCTGAAAAGATCTACCCGCTTCGCTGATCGCCACGTTCCTGAAATGCCCTGCTTTCAACGGCTCCTTAGGAACCAGAAGATCCACGCCCCAGAGAGCTAAAAACGGCCTGCAGAGGTGCAAGATGAAAGGGGAGTTAAAACCGGTGCTGGCGACCATGAGCACCCCTTTATATCCGTGTCGGCGGATCCGGCGGATGAGTTTCAATCCCGCCGTCTGCCCCTCCATGGTGATGTCCGTGACGACGAAGCTGTAGTGCGAGGGGCCCTGTTGTTTTAACGCTTCCAGACCTTCGGAAGCGGATTCCGCCCGATCAAACCGGAAACCGAGCGGCTCTAAATGGGAGAGCAGCATTTTGGCGTAGGTATCGTTATCGTCTACG
>Ga0190349_1000252_pt1 | contig 18159 bp, 14 predicted proteins | sample 48721378_MG_FD_179798 | JGI IMG/M metagenome (GOLD analysis project Ga0190349, IMG submission 179798) | Hydrothermal vent microbial mat bacterial communities from Southern Trench, Guaymas Basin, Mexico - 4872-13-7-8_MG | ecosystem: Environmental > Aquatic > Marine > Hydrothermal vents >...
CAACTAGAGACCCTGAAAGAAAAGCAATAAAATAAATACATTTCTCATGGAAATGAAATTTTAATGCCCGAAAAAGAAAGAAGCCGAGAAGTCCGTATTCTAAAAAGTGGACTGCTTCTTCAGGGACTGACCATAGCTTAAGAATGAAATAAACATAGAGAACAGTTACGGCTGCCAGCCACAAGAAGTTCGAAGGAGACCGAATTTTAAAGCGAAAAATAAGGAGATATAAGATAAGAATAAAAGCAACTCCTACGGCCAAGAGAACTGCATAACCAAATAGAGCTCGTCCCCAATGATCAGAGACAAAAGTTTGAATTCTTCGGGCCAGAGGAACGACTAGAAAGATAGCCAGAGCACAGAGAAAAACAAAAAGCCAAGCCACCCACAATTTAAATTTTCTTGTCTGCAGAAATTCTTTCAAAATCAGCCCTTTATAATCTTTGCCTTAAATATAACAAAATAATTGGGGATACAATACTTATTTTCTATTTTTTTCTCTGGTATAGAGAAAATTGAGAGTTGTTCCTTAAATGGACACCTTAGCAAGGGTAGCTGGATAGATGATAAGGAGAGCTATTATGTCCATTTCGCCTCAAGAGAGGAAAAGCGAGGAATTCAAAAAATAATTAAATAGGTATTGTGTCACCCGTTTTTAGAATGATAATATAACAAAGATTTGATGACAAATTCATTGGTTTTATTGAATTAGGGAGAGTGATTCATAAAGGGAGGCTGCTGCCATGAATATCAATCAAAGCCAACAAATATTAATTTCTTTAGAAGATAAAGTGGCCGTAATCACCGGAGCTGCTTCCGGGATTGGCTTGGCCACAGCTCACACCTTAGCTGAAGCAAGAGCCAGGGTGGCTCTGCTTGATATCGATCAAAAGGGCGGCCAGAGAGCTGCGATTGAATTGGCTAAGAGAAAAGCTGAAGTCAAATTCTATAAATGCGACCTCACCTCCCGAGACGATTGCCGTAAGACAGTCGAGGAGATATACAAAGATTGGGAGAGGATTGATATTTTAGTTAACAATGCTGGGGTGATTAAAAGAAAGAATGTAGTGGATTTGAGTGAGGAAGAATGGGATAGAGTCTTGGCTGTTAATTTGAAAGCAGTTTATTTAATGTCTCATTTTATCCTCCCTTATATGATTCGACAAGGGAGTGGATCTATTATCAACATTGGCTCTGGCTGGGGTTTAAAGGGCGGTCCGGAAGCGGCTGCTTATTGTGCGGCCAAAGGCGGGGTGGTTAATTTAACCAGAGCCATGGCTATTGATCATGGTCGACATAATATCCGGATAAACTGTGTTTGCCCGGGTGATGTAGACACGCCCCTTTTGCATGAAGAGGCCCGCCAGCTGGGAGAAGAGGAGCACGAATTCATGAAGAAGGCAGCTGATCGTCCGCTGCAGCGGGTAGGTAAGCCTGATGATGTGGCTAAGGCTGTCCTTTATTTAGCCAGTGATCTAGCTACCTGGGTAACCGGAGCTGTTCTGGTCGTAGACGGAGGAGGTTTGGCTTGAATTTGAGGCTCAATAAAGACATTATCATCTTTAATACTCAACCAAATGAAATTAATTCTAAAGATTTTTTTAACCTAGAGATAAGCTTAAAGATCTTATTATCTTAATTGAGATGAAAGGCAAGCATAAAATTAAGAATAGGCAGTTATTTATTGATAACCAATAAATTTTATATTGACTTAGCAATTTCTGAAAGGAGGTTTTTATGAAAGATAAGAAGAAATTTAGTCATCCCTATATTCCTAATTCTGAAGCTGAAACCCAAGCTGCCATGCTCAAAGAAATAGGCCTTAAGGATATTGACCAGCTTTATGAGGATATACCTCAAGATTTAAGGTATAAGGGAAAAATGAATTTGCCTTCTCCTTTGTTGTCTGAGCTCGCTCTGGAGCGTCATATCCGAAGCATTCTGGCTAAAAATAAGAGCTGTCAGGAAAATATCAATTTTTTAGGAGGTAGCTGCTGGCAGCATTATGTCCCAGCCATCTGTGATGAGATTAATCAGCGGTCGGAATTCTTAACAGCTTATGCAGGTGAGCCCTATGAAGACCACGGCCGCTTCCAAGCCCTTTTTGAATATCAGAGCCTGATGGCTGAACTGCTGGATATGGATGTAGTCAACGTGCCAACCTATGACTGGAGCCAAGCAGCCAGCACTTCGCTGCGCATGGCTTCCCGGATAACCAGACGCTCAGAAGTGCTGGTGGTGGACACTCTCCCATCCGAGAGAATGTTAGTTATCGAGAATTATTGTCGCCCGCTAGTAACTGTTAATAAAATAAAACATTGGAGAAAGAGCGGATTAATGGATGTTGATGACCTTCAGTCAAAAATTTCCTCTCAAACAGCAGCTATTTACTTTGAAAATCCCTCTTATCTGGGTTTTATTGAAACTCAAGGCAAAAAAATAGCTGAAATTGCTCATGGTGCCGGGGCTTTGGTAGTAGTCGGGGTTGATCCTATTTCTTTGGGCATCCTTACCCCTCCTTCTCAATATGGAGCGGACATTGTCTGCGGAGACATTCAGCCCTTGGGAGTTCATCTACATTATGGAGGTGGTTTAGGCGGATTTATTGCAACTCGAGATGAAGAGAAATATGTAATGGAATATCCCTCCCGCTTGTTTGGGATAACGAAAACCTGCGTTGAAGGAGAATATGGTTTTGGTGATGTAGCCTATGAGCGCACCTCTTTTGCTGAAAGAGAAGAAGGGAAGGAGTTTGTTGGAACCCATGCTGCTTTATGGGGGATAACAGCTGCAGTCTATTTATCTTTGATGGGTCCAAAGGGAATGCAGGAACTTGGAGTTCATCTTCTTCGAAAGTCACGTTATGCCATGTCCAGGCTGTCTGAGATTAAAGGTATAGAAGCTCCTTATTTTAAATCGCCCCATTTTAAAGAATTTGTGGTCGGCTTTAGAGGAACAGGCAAGAACGTAGCTGAGATTAATAAAGCTTTAAAAGAGAAGGGAATTTTTGGAGGAAAAGACCTTTCTTCAGAGTTTAAGGAGCTGAATAATTGCGCCCTTTATTGTCTGACAGAAATTCACACCAAGGAGGATATTGATTTTTTAATTCAATCTTTGAAAGATTGCCTTAAATAATTAAAGGGGCCAGCCCCTTTTTGAGAGGAGGAAAGATGAGAAAAATTAAAATAAGAAATTTTCATCAAGCTAAATGGGATGAACCTATAATTTTTGAATTAAGTAAGCCAGGAGAAAGAGGGCTCTTAATTCCAGAAATAGAACAGGAAATCAAAGACCGGATTCCAGATCCTTTATCAGATTTGCCTCCAGAGATGATAAGAAAAGAACCCCCCTCTCTGCCTGAGATATCCCAGATGAGAGTTCTCAAGCATTATCTTCGCCTTTCCCAGCAGTGTTTGGGTGCAGATTTTAATGTTGATATTGGCCAGGGTACCTGCACCATGAAGTACAGCCCCAAAATCAACGAAGTCTTTGTTTCTTCTCCCCAGGCTGCTGAACTCCACCCCTCTCAAGATGAAAGCACTGTCCAGGGCGCTCTGGAAATAATGTATAAGCTGGATCTTTTTTTAAGAGAAATTTCGGGTCTGAGTAAGTTTTCATTTCAACCGGGCGGGGGTTCGGCCGCTATTTTGGCTATGGCCTCTATCATGCAGGCTTATCACCAGCATCAGCACCCTGGAGAAAAAAGAGATGAAATCATAACCACTATTTTTTCTCATCCCTCAGATGCAGCTGCGGCCGCTGTTAAGGGCTTTAAAGTAATTACTATTTATCCTGACGAGCGGGGGATACCAGAGATTGAGGCTCTCAAACAAGCAGTTTCTCCTCGAACAGCCGGTCTTTTGATAACCAACCCCGAAGATACAGGAATTTTCAATCCCTATATTGCAGATTTTACCTCTATCATTCATGAAGCAGGAGGGCTATGCGGTTATGATCAGGCCAATGCTAATGGTATTTTGGGAATTACCAGGGCTAAAGAAGCTGGCTTTGATATGTGCTTTTTTAACCTTCATAAAACATTCTCTTCACCCCATGGCTGCGGCGGTCCGGCTACTGGGGCTCTGGGTGTAAGCAAGGAGTTGATTTCTTATCTTCCGGTGCCAGTAGTTGATTTTGACGGCCATAGGTACTTTTTGAACTATGATCTTCCCCAATCCATAGGTAAAGTCAGAAGTTTTTATGGCGTTTTTCCAGCTGTTCTCAGAGCTTATGCCTGGGTAATGAGTCTGGGCGAAGAGGGGCTAAAAGAGGTAGCCAGGGTAGCTGTTTTGAATAATAATTATATTTTAGCCAGAATAAAAAGATTAAAAGGTGCCAGTGTTTCTTTTCCTCAGACGGCCCGCAGGATTGAACAGGTTAGATATAGCTGGGAGGAATTAACCAAAGCAACAGGAGTAACCACAGAGGATGTAACCTGTAGGATGGCTGATTTTGGTTTTCATTTATGGTCAAGCCACCATCCTTGGATAATACCCCAACCTTTCACTATTGAACCTACCGAGTCTTATTCCAAAGATGAGCTTGATGAATATCTGGCCGCCCTGGAAAAGGTGGTTGAGGAGGCTTATCAAGACCCAGAAAAGGTAAAAAATGCTCCCTATCGAAGTGTGGTCCATAAAATTGACCAGAGTAGCCTCGATGATCCTCAAAGATGGGCCATTAGCTGGCGTTCTTATTTAAAAAAGCATCAGTCAAAGAGTTAAAATAAAAGGCAAGGTTAATTTCGTCCACAGCCAATGTTTCTGACTTATAGAAGGAACAATAGTAAGTTGAGAAAGAAAGCAGAAATTAGCTATGTTTGCTCGGAGGAGTCTTAGAGTGAAAAAATTAGGCTTAATCATTAATCCCATAGCTGGTATGGGCGGCCGAGTGGGCTTAAAGGGAACAGACGGCCTGGCTGTCCTTGAAAAAGCTAAGGCTATGGGAGCCAAGCCAATAGCTCAAGATAGAGCTAAAAAAGCTTTGGAGAGGCTAAAAGACCTGAAGGACAAATTTGAGCTTATAACCTGTGAGGCTAAAATGGGCGAAGAAGCTGCCCGTCAGCTTGGCTTTTCCCCCTTTGTTCTTGACATCGGAGCTTCAGTTTTAACCACAGCCGCCGATACCAGAGAAGCAGCTAAAAAGATGAAAGCGCTCAAAGTTGACCTTTTGCTTTTTGCTGGAGGCGATGGTACGGCCAGAGATATCTATCAGGCTGTCGGTAATTCATTAGTAGTTGTGGGTATTCCGGCTGGGGTAAAAATTCATTCGGCTGTTTATGCTTATAATCCCCAAGCAGCTGGGGAGTTGGCCGCCCTTTATCTCATGGGCAAAACCTCCCATACTTTTGAGGCTGAAGTTATGGATATAGACGAAGAAATGTTTAGAAGACAGACATTATCAGCTCGCCTCTGTGGTTATTTAACCATTCCTGGGCGCCCTACCTATCTTCAGCGGGCAAAAGCCGCTTCTTCAGCCAGCGAGAAATACTCTCAACAGGCTATTGCATTTGAAATATTTGAAAGTCTTGCGGATGACTTCAGCTATATCATCGGTCCGGGGACAACAACTAAAGCCATCATGGATAGGCTGGGATTGGAGAATTCACTCCTTGGAGTAGATTTTATTTCCAGAAGAAAATTAATAGGTAAAGATTTAAACGAAGCTGAGTTATTGGACAAGATAAAGGGTAAAAAAGTAAAACTGATTATTACTCCTATCGGCGGCCAGGGGTATCTGTTAGGAAGAGGGAATCAGCAGCTCAGTCCAGAAGTAATAAAAAAAATAGGTAGGGAAAATATTATTATTGTGGCCACTAGAAATAAGATAAATTCATTGCATGGACAGCCCCTGCTAGTTGATAGCGGAGATGAGAAACTCGACAGAGAGCTAAGCGGCTACTATAAAATTATAACTGGCTACAGAGAATATATCATTTATAAAGTTTCTTATAAAAAAGAGGAAGTAGACAATGCTTGATAAATTGCCGCCTCCTGATTGAGAAAGGCATGGCCATTAAAGAGGCAATAGTCATTACTGTTTCCATAGATCATCCTTTAGAAAAAGAATTGAGTTTTCTTTATGGGACTATTTTTTGGGAAGAAGCAAAGACAAAAGAAGCTCACATCCGTAACGTCTGCATCTTTGCCCAAGGTGAAGTAGATAGAAGCCCCACAGGCACTGGAGTAAGCGGCCATCTGGCTATTCTTTCTGCCTGCGGCCAACTAAAACCAGATCAGCAGTTGCTGGTGGAAAGTATAATCGCCACTCGCTTCAGCGGTCAGGTAGTAGGTAAAACAAGGTGTGGACCCCACCAGGCTATAATCCCTGAAGTTGAAGGTGCAGCTCATATTACAGGCAGATGCCAGTTTTTCTTTGATCCTGAAGATCCTTTAGGCTCTGGTTTTTTTCTCAGATAATTTAAAAAAATAAGGAAAGAAAAAATGAAGCGGTTTGTTTTAGCCATAAGCTTGTTTATTATAATTATTTTTATTTCTCCGGGGGATGAAAAGGCTGAAGCAATTGATCATGACTGGCAGTCTTTCTCAAGGCAAGCAAACGATTGGGAAAACCCAGAAATAGTGGGCATAAATAAAGAAGAGCCTCATTCTAGTTACATTCCCTATCCTGATATAGAATCTTTCCTGAATAATGATAGAACCAAATCACTTTTTTTTAAGTCTTTAAATGGGAAATGGAAGTTCTATTGGGTCAGAAAAGTGGCTGATTGTCCTTCTGGTTTTTACCAAAGAGATTATGATGATAGCAGCTGGGACGAGATTGTTGTTCCCGGCAATTGGGAACTTCAAGGATTTGGGGTGCCCATTTATACCGATGTTGAGTATCCTTTTCCGGCCGACCCGCCCCATATTCCACATGATTATAACCCAGTAGGTTGCTATCGTAAGAGCTTCAGTCTGCCTCCGGAGTGGCATAATGGCCAGGTCTTTATCCATTTTGGTGGGGTGAGATCAGCTATGTATCTCTGGATTAACGGCCAAAGGGTAGGTTACAGTCAAGGCAGCAAAACTCCGGCTGAATTCAATATAACCAACTACCTGAAGCCAGGGGAAAACAGTTTATCTGTTCAGCTTTTCCGCTGGAGTGACGGCAGTTATCTTGAAGATCAAGACTACTGGAAAATAAGTGGGCTGGAGAGGGATGTTTTTCTTTTCTTAACACCCAAGGTTTATATTCGTGATTTTTGGGCCCAGGGAAAACTTGATGACAGCTATAGGGATGGTCAGCTTCAAGTAGAAATAAAAGTTAGAAACAGCCTTCCTCAAGCAGTGGAACCTTACTTTATCCGCTTAGATTTTTTTGATGAGGAGCATCAGCCAGTTTTTAAAACTCGAATTATTAGTAAGGTTAGCTTCAAAAATAACCAGGAAAAAACCATCTACTTGGCCTCAGACATTGCCAATCCTCAAAAATGGACAGCTGAGACTCCTAATCTTTATTATCTAAGCTTGTCTTTGTTAGATAGCCATAATAAGACAATGGAGGTCGTAGGCTGTGGAGTTGGCTTCAGGAAGGTGGAGATAAAAAATGGCCAACTTTTAGTCAATGGAGTGCCCATTTATTTAAGAGGTGTCAACCGTCATGAGCATGATCCCCGCTGGGGACGTTATGTCAGTCGGGAATTAATGAAGAAAGATCTTACCCTGATGAAGGAGTTTAACATTAATGCTGTCCGTACCAGCCACTATCCTGACAATCCTTATTGGTATGAACTTTGTGATAGATATGGCCTTTATGTAATCGATGAGGCTAATATTGAGTCTCACGGTATGGGTTTCAAGCCTGAGACAACGCTGGCCAACAAGCCTCGCTGGCAGCTAGCTCATCTTGAGAGGACAAGGCGTATGGTTGAACGGGATAAAAATCATCCTTCGGTTATTATCTGGTCTCTGGGCAATGAAGCTGGAGATGGCCTTAATTTTGAGGCCACCTATAAGTGGATAAAAACTCGTGACCCCTCCCGACCTATCCAATATGAGCCGGCTGGACTGAAGCCTCACACGGATATTTACTGTCCGATGTATGCCCCTATCGAGCATTTAAAAGAATATGCCAGCCGTCCTCAAACTCGACCTTTGATTATGTGTGAATATGCTCATGCTATGGGTAATAGCGTCGGCAATCTCAAAGATTACTGGGATGTAATTTACAGCTATCCTCAGCTCCAAGGAGGGTTTATCTGGGATTGGGTCGACCAGGGATTACTAAAAAAGGAGGCCAATGGCCGGCTCTGCTGGGCTTATGGTGGTGATTTTGGACCACCAGGGACTCCCAGTGATGGAAATTTTTGCATTAATGGTTTAGTCTTCCCTGATAGAAAACTTCATCCCCATATCTGGGAGGTGAAAAAGGTTTATCAGCCGCTAAAGGCCCGTTTAGTTGATTTTAAGAAAGGGCTAATTGAGATTACCAATCTTTATGATTTTATTAATCTGGCCAAATTGGAGATGAAATGGAGGATAATGGCTGATAATAAACAAATTGGGAGAGGCTGCTTGTCCAATCTTGAAATTCCCACTCGCAGCCATAAGCTAGTTAAGCTGAAATTGCCTGAAATAGAGCCTGAGCCTGGAGTAGAATACTGGCTCGATTTGAGCTTCTATCTTAAGGAAAAGATGTCTGTTCTACCGGCCGGACATGAGGTGGCCTGGGAACAGTTCAAACTGCCGCTCTGGAAGCCCAAAGAGACGATTGATTTAAATCACCTGGCGACCTTAACAGATGAGATTCGACAGGGGGCAATAATCCTCAAAGGCAAAGAATTTAAGCTGGTTGTTGAGGCTAAAACAGGAGTGTTAAAGTCGCTTATTTATAGAGGAAAAGAGTTTCTTCAGTCCGGGCCGATACCCTGTTTCTGGCGTCCGCCAACCGACAATGATTTTGGTAATGGCCTGCCTCAACGCTGCCGCCTCTGGCGAGAAGCAGTTAAGACCAGAAAAGTGGAGAGAGTAGACTTTAAAAGAATAAGTTCTTCAGAAGTTGAGATAAATGTCGAGACTTTTTTGCCTGAGGCTCAAGCTCACTTTTACCTAACTTATAGAATATGGGGCAGCGGCGATATTATTATAAGCAATCGATATCTTCCTGGCCGTAAACAGCTGCCTGAAATCCCTCGCCTTGGCCTCAGCTTTGTCTTACCAGTTGACTTTAACCGATTGCTCTATTACGGACGTGGTCCTCATGAGAATTATTGGGATCGAAAGAGCGGGGCAGATGTCGGTTTCTACAGGCAGACAGTGAGCCAACAGTATCATCCTTACATCCGTCCCCAGGAAAATGGCCATAAAACAGATGTCCGCTGGTTGGCCTTGACCACTGATCAAGGACTTGGGCTGCTGCTAGTAGGCAGGCCTCTTTTGAGTTTTAATGCCCTTCATTTCCTAGCCAAAGATTTTGACCCTGGGCTTAAAAAAACACAGCGGCATGCCTGTCAGTTGCAAGAAAGAAAACTGGTGGCCGTTAATATAGATTATAAACAGATGGGAGTTGGCGGAGATAACAGCTGGGGGGCACGTCCTCATCCAGAATATACTCTTTCTGGCAACAGAGAATATTCGTTTAGCTTCAGATTGCGGCCATTTTCTCTCCAAGAGGAAGATCCTTTAGTTTTGAGCAAACAAAAATTTGGTTTATGAATAAAGCCAGCCAAAAAGGAGTCTGTGAATGGAGCCAATGTGCTTTTAAGGACAATTTTAAAGATTGATCAAGGTGCCTTAGATTGAGCTTCTCTTACCCTACATTTTCTTTGCTTTTCATTTTCTGGCTTTAAGCCTTCATCTTTAATCCTTGAACCGTGCTTGGCAACCCCTTATTCCGCATTATTAAATATGGTTACGCCTTTATTGAACATAGATGGGATAGAAGGTCATAAAATTTCGCACATTTTTTGACATTTTGAAATAATTTTAATTATGATATAATATTATCGCTGGCTGGAGAGGAATCCTCCTTAGCCCCGCTTCCTTTTCCTTTTCCAAACCTTGGCGCCTCGACAGCCAGCGTCCCCTGCCCGATGGTAAAAAGGCAAATTCCAATAGCGAGTTGAGGTCCAAATGTCTTTATTACCTCCAGTAATAAAAAATTAAAATAAGCTAAAATTTATAACTACAAGTAAGATTTAGAAAAGATTGATAGAATTATAAAGACATCTAAACACTTTTCTCTAATGGGACGTAATAATTCTAGAAAAGTAAATTCTATGGTGGATGATAAGCAGCTTATAAGAAGTTGTCTTCAGGGAGAGAAGGAGGAGTTTCGTAAATTAGTGGAAAAGTATTGGGGGAAGACGATAGCTATGGCTATCAATGTTTTAGGCAATAGAGAAGATGCTGAGGACGTCTGTCAGGAAGCTTTCCTTCAGGTCTACAGCCATTTAGCTGAATTTGATTTTAAAATGAACTTTCAGAAATGGCTCTATTCTATTCTTTATAAACGCTGTCTGGACAATCTAAGAAAAAGAAGACGATTGATTAACTTCTTTAATAAGTTAAAAAAAGAAAAAAAATCACTTTTGAGATTTAAAGTGAATGTTAATTCTGCCTCTTCTTCTCTATTCCTTACCCATAGAATTTTAAAGAAGCTCAGTCCTAAAGAGAGGACAGCACTATTTCTTTGGGCTAGGGAAGGCTTTACCAGCTCGGAAATTGGGGCCGTCCTCAAATGTTCAGCGCCCACAGCCCGCGTCCACCTTTTTAAAGCGCGAAAAAAAATTAAGGCTGCTTTGGAGAGAGAAAATGCTTAAATGCAAATTAATTAATGTTTTATTTTACATTTTTCCTTTAAAAATATGGCAGGATTTTTTATTTCGCTCTCACTTTGAGCATTGCCTCTCCTGCCAACAAAAAATAGCCAGCAGAGAAGAGGCAAAAACAATTCTAGCAGAAGAAAGTCAAACCGAAAACTCAGATAGATTTTGGCTTACCATAAAGACAAAATTAGCTCAGACTGAAAAGAAGGCAAAATTTGCTTTTAGACCATGGCTAAAATGGGCAGCAGCCGCGGCTTTAGGAACAGGCGTAACCATAGCTATCGTCTGGCTTTTTTTTCTGCAAACTCCAGCCGAAAATTCCTCTGGCAAAAGTCCGACCCAGCGATTTAAGATTAATTATCTTAAGGTAGAAAACAAACCAGCCCAGGCTTTTATTTATAAGCCTCAAGACTCGTCGATGATTATTGTTTGGGCTGAAAAAAATATATGAAGGAGGCTCCAAAATGAATAAAAAAATTAAATTATGGGCATTAACCATTTTTCTCATAAGTTTTGTCTTTCTTCCTCTTCAGGGTGAGGTTTCTTTGGATATAAAGCTTAGATTTTTTGAGGGTTTGAGAGAAGGGATGGCTGAGATGCCTCAGGTAGTGACTTCTTCTTACCTTCAGCCAACTGTAAGTGCCAGGATAAGATCGAAATATCTGCTGGCCGAGGAACAGGCACAGATTAAGAAAGTGTTTAACCTTAAAGATGTCCGTCTGATAACTGAGGCAGATTTGCAGTGGGAATCATTGAAATCAGATAAAATTTTTCACATTTTACGTTTGGACAGTAAGGAATACCTGGTTTTAATTACTCCTATTTCTCCAGTAAGTAAACGGCAATTTAGAATTGAAGTTTTTGAGCAGAGCCCTAAAGGGAAAAATAGTTTATTAGATACAGAAGTCATACTTCCCAAAGATAATATAGCCATCTTTGGCTTCGAAGACCTCCAGGGTAAGCCTTATTTTGTTTCCTTCCATATAACAAAGACAATGTTTGGCGGAGTTGTAGGAGGAGTTATGGGAGGAGTGGTTGGCGGAGTTGAAGGTGGGGTAAAAGGAGGCGTTAGTAAAGGAGTAGCTGGTGGAGTCAAAGAGGGTGTGAAAGGTGTGGTCGAAGATTTTACCAAAGGAGCAGTTAGAGCTATAGGTGAGATTAAACCGCCTAAACTTATAAAAAAGGTTAATCCTATTTATCCTGAAGAAGCGAGGAAAGCCAAAGTAGAAGGAATTGTCATACTAAAAGCCAGAGCCGATGAACAAGGCAATATTGAGAAAGTTAGAATCTTGAAGAGCAAAGACCCTTATTTGAGTCAGGCTGCCCTTGAAGCAGTTAGGAAGTGGAAATATGAGCCTTTTTACCTTAAGGGAAAGCCCACGCCAATTGTTTTTACGATAACCGTAAATTTTAAACTGCGGGAGGAAGAGAAACCTGAGAAAAGTTTAGTCAAAGGTGTTGTTTTAGCCCGAGGAGAAATAAAACCGCCTAGATTAATAAAAAAAGTTGAGCCAGTATATCCTCCCCAGGCAAAACAGAAAGGGATCGAGGGAATTGTCATCCTTGAAGTCCAAACCGACGCTGAAGGTAATGTGGATAAAGTTAACGTTTTGAAAAGCGAAAGTACTTTATTCAATAAAGCAGCCATAGAGGCGGTTAAGCAGTGGAAGTATGAACCTGTTATCATTAAAGGTAAGCCCACTCCTATAATCTTTATCGTGACCGTGGCTTTCAGACAAGAGGAGGAAAAAGCTGCAAAAAACTGATTTTTATTCAAGCTAATTTGGAAGAAAATTAGATAAATCGTCTTTCTTATCATTTCATTTTATTTATTTTTGGATTGATTTAATTAGGAATAACTATAAGCTTTTTCGGACTAAGGTAATTAGTGAATATTCACCAACATTATCCTAGGAGCTTATTTTTGAGAATTCCATTGTTGTGGAAATGATGATGTTTCCTTAATTAACAAAAAAAAGCAATTAGTAATATTTTAAGAAGCAAAGTGCGAGCGGGGAAAATTTAATACTTCAGCTCAGAGCCTAGTAAACTGTGAGGAATAAGGAAGACTAGTAAGAGGAGAATTGAAGCTCCCAGCACCCAGCCACGAGCTGGCTTTCCGCGGGAGCCAGCAATTACAGCAACTAGCCAGCCAACCAGACCTATTAGAGTTTTATTATCGGTCAGGTCAAAGCCAAAAGGAAAGCCTGTCCAAAATGAGCCAAAGGCCATTTTCTGGACAAAAGGACCGAAAACCATCCCGCCTACGAATAGTAGAGCGAAGGCCCAAAGAGCATATTTTCGGGGGTTTTTGTTAGGTCGAAGAGCCTCTAAACCGGCTCGGGTGGAAATGAGCATGGCTGAGAACATGATGAGGATGTGAGGAATTAAAACTCCGGCAGGCACATGACCTTTAAAGCGGATGATAACCGGTTTTTCTCCAGTCAATGAAATTTCCTCAGTTGAAGTGGTTAAGAAAACTTTATATTCCAATTTTCCGGCTGGGGGTTGAGAGGGAAGAAGTCCGAAGAGAAAATCAGATTCTCTAGTCAAAGGAATTTGAGTCCAAGGATCCGCGGTTTTATATCTTTTATAAAAAATAAAGCCTGATATTTCAGAGTTGGGAACGCTCAACTGTAATTTGTAATCTTGATCGGTCTCGTGGCTGCGCTCTAGTTTATATTTGATTTGAGTGTGATTCAAACGAACTTTTCCCCTGAGAGGATAGCTTGGTCCTGTAACTCGTTGATAACCAGCAGTAAAAAGAGTAATCAATAGGGCCAAGAACCAGATGGCAGCTTTTTTCATTTTATTCTCATTTATGAAATAGCCTGAGTAGCTTTCTAGATGGATAAATGGATTTTCTAATTTAAATCATTTCTATCTATTCAGTCAAATAAAATTTAGCCATAAAAAGCATTCCCATCTCCATGATGAAGGAAATTTTTCATAAAGTAATAAAACCTCACAGTGAGTTTCCTCCATCCTCGCCTGAACCCCTGCACCCACCATTATTGGCTTCAAATTGAAGAAAATCTCTACCTCTAGATAAAACTTTTCTAATTATTGGCTATCACGATTTTGGAAATACTTCAAACCAAAATTTAACCAGAATAGATATTTCCCCCCTCCTCATGATTAGAAGAATATAAGAAATTAAATAGAGGAGAAAGACAGCCGCTCTCTTAAAACTTTAACTAAAACCTTCAGCTGATTTTTTCCTTCAAGTTCAATTGGCAGAGGCCGACGACTGTTGAGAAGCATCTTCTTCGGGCTGTTCCTCTTCTTCAAGTTCAACCCCTAACAGCTTAGCTGTCCCTTCATAAATCTGCCTTATCGTCTTTTTTATTTCCTGGAGTTTGGCCAATTTTGCTCTTATTTTTTGGATTTCCTCTTCCATTTCTTCTTCGATATGATCCATCTGTTTTTTAGCTTCTTCCATTGTTTTGCGGTAAAGTTCTTCTTGATCTTTGGTTAAGGCCATTTCTTTCTCCTTAGAAGATAGTTTTCTTGGATTACCATTAGTTAGTTTAATTTATTTATTGCTTTCTTATTTTTCCACATTGAGGGAAATGGTCAATCACCTTTAGGGGTGAAATAGTGGATGAATTTTGTTTTTTTATTTTTTAGCTTAAGAGAGCAGCTAAAATAATTGAATTTTAGATAGTCTGGCAAGTGAATTTATTGCAAATTTTGAAAGGAAGAAGGTAAAGAACCACTATCCATTTTTTTTTCTTCTTTCTTTTCCTCTTCGACTTCAATCCCAAGAAGTTTGGCTGCCCCTTCATAAATTTGTTTAAAATATTTTTTAGACTCCTGAATTTGAGCCAGTTTTTCTCTCAGCTTTTGTATTTCCTTTTCCATCTGACTATCAATGTCTTTCAATTGCTTTCTGGCTTCTTCCATAGTTTTTTTGTAAAGATTTTCTTGATCTTTGCTTAAATCCATTTTTTCACCTTATGACCTTAATTTTTTCTTAAAAGCGATAGCTATAGGCTTCCAGACTTTAACCCTGATACCATCTTTGAGTGCTGGCCTGAACTTCCATTGTTTAACTGCGTTTAGTGCAGATTTGTTTAAGCCAAATTCACTTTTTACCCCTTTAAGAACGATAGCTTTAATAACATCGCCATTTTCAGAAATTAAAGCGTTTATTAAAACTGTTCCTTCCAGGCCAATATCTAGAGCTGCTGAGGGATATTCAGGTTGGACTTGTCTAATAATCCGGGGAGGAAAATCTACCATTTGGAGGGGGACTAAATCTCCTAATTTGATTCCTAGAGCGGGTGCTTTTTTTGGAGGAGAAGATTGTTCAGGTTCTTTTTTTTCAACAAGAAAGTATCGCTCTAAAAAGGAGCTGTTCACTTTTTTAGGCTGTTTAAGCTGTTCATTGAATAAATCTGTTTCCTTTTTGGCTTGAGAAAGTTGTTGAAGTTCAAGTTCAGGTGGGGCAGCTTCTAAGTAAGGTTCGGTATATTCTGAGGGAAGGTTAATGGCTGAGGACTCTTGGCTGGAGGGAGTCTTTTCAGAAGTTGAAATAGGTTCAGTGGGAGATTGTTCTTCAGTTTTCATTTTTTCTGGTAGGGTAGGAGGACTTTCTCCTGGCTGTTGAGAAGGAGATTGAGCTGAGGTCAGGGGAAGGGATAATTCAGATGAGGCTGTATCTTTTTCTTGCTTAAGCAATTTTTCCAGTGAATTTCTCTCAGGCGGCAGTTGTCCTAATTGCTGCTCTGTTTCTGGTTTTTTAACCACTACTGTTTGAGCTGGGGTGGAGTTTATTTTGTGAGGCTTAAAAATATAGAAAGCACTGCTTCCGGCAATTATAATTAAGGCTATTAAAGGCAGTAAGATTTTCGGGGCTGGAATTTTTAATTTCTTCGAAGATAGCTTAAAATATGGGAAAAGGAATTTAAATGGCTTTTTGGTCGGTTGAGTGTATTCAGATAGGGGGCCGTTTTCTGGGAGTTTAATGTCTTTAACTTCCTGAACTGCTGGAGGTTTAGGTTTTTCCTCCTCAGTCCGGAGAGACGGTCTGTTTTTATCCAGATTTAGCCCGAATTCGGACAGGGTTTCTTGGAGGAGGTCATCTATTTCGGGGTTAATATCAGTTTTTTTTTCTTTACTAGAGGATTCGGGTTCAGATGAACTAAAATCATCCAGCAATTGTTCAATATTGTGTTCCTTGCTCATTTTAATTTAGTTCTGTATATTTTATTTCATGTGGGTTTTGAGGGGTCAATCACCTTTAGGGGTGATTTAGGCGATGATTTTTCAAAGTCAACTTAAGCTCCTTTGTTTGTATTTTGGATCCTGCTACTTACCAACCCCTTGAGGAATATGATTTCCTTGAGCTTTTAGAGACAGCTTTGGCCGAAATGCTCCTGCTCCTGATGATCTCACCTATCAAACAGTTATAGCAAGCGGCTATGTTGATGCCTGGAACAGAAACCGGGTTAGTCCTCAGACTTTAGGCTATACCAATCCCCATGATTATGATCTCCGCAATACCGAAATCAAGCTGAACCAGAGAATTGATCTGATTCTGGTCAGGAAACAATTAGAGAGACCTAATCCCCAAAACATTGGTCCGGTATGTGCTTACGTCCTAGGGGATTAACTGGAAGATATGATTAGAAATCCCGAAGAGGGAACTATGATGTGGCCTTCAGATCATGCTGGCGTTATAGCTCTGCTGCGCATTCCTTACACTAGTAAATAGTGGTAATCTTTTCTAATTCCCATTTTTAACAGTTGAGAATAAATTGTGGCTGTAACTCCCTTTAAAATCAACACTTTTTCCTAGAAATATTCAAGTAGAATGTGCATTCAGGTATCTTAGGGATATTCTGGAGACTCGGCCTGTCTACCATCATAGAGCCGAGAATACGAAAGGACATATTTTTTGCAGCTATTTGGCACTTCTGTTGATGATAGAACTGAGGAGGCGATTGAAGGAGAAAGGAGAGATTGCTTCCTGGGATGAGATTATTCGGGATTTACGTTCGCTGCAAGCAATAAAGATAAAAAAAGCCTTTCTTTTTCATTTAAAGCTGTACAAGCTAGAGCAAATTGAGGATCTGCGGCTATGACCTTTTGAATAATCGAGACTTTTGTTTAAGGCTGTTTTGGTCATTCTATTCTATTTAAAATAGCAACCTTTCGAATAAAATTATATTATTTATGAAGAGTCAAAAGAATTTGGCTTAAGATGGGGTGAGCGAGGGGTCTCGAACCCCCAACCTCTGGATCCACAGTCCAGTGCTCTAACCAGTTGAGCTACGCTCACCATCGAAAGGGGATTAAAATTTTCTCATCAATCAAAAGAGATGTCAATATTTCAGATTATTTTGTAAGAATCTTTTTTTCTTGTCGACACATAGGGTTTCATTTTTGGTCAGGCAGGATACATCGCCATCACCCAGGCTTTCCCCGGCTAGAGCGTTAATTTATTTCTGCAAGGTCTGCTGGGCCCGGAGCAGACCGTCAACCATACGGGCCATTCGGAGAAGGGTCCCTACAGGGCCAAACAACGGACCATTATTTTCTGAAGAGGCCAACAATCAGGAAAAGGAAACAGAAAGAATTGACAAGGAATAGGTATTTGAGGAGGATGGGAAGGCCGACTAGAGGAATTAAAAAAGAAGAGGCAGCCAGAGCCCCTAAAAAGGAACCGAGGAGGTCTAAACCATAACCAAGACCATAATTCTTTTTCTGCTCAAGAAAAAGATGGTTAGAAACTATGAAAAGATCACCTCCCAGGAAACCGATAATCCCCAGAGACAAGAAAAAGATAAATTCAGGCGGATGTAACCCCAGCAAAAGGTAAAAAGTCAAAAGCAAAAGGATAAAGCCCAGCTGGATAAGAAGAAGCCGGGGAAAAATAATTTTTTGGCGCCTTGTTCCCCAGAAAGCTCCAGCCGAAAGCCCGATCATAAAGGAGGCCAGCAACAGAGCTATCCTTTGATAAAGATAGCCGAACATTGTTTGAAAAGAAATAATAACAATTAGTTCAAAGACGATGGTAGTAAAACCCATTACAGCCAGAGGTGTCAGAAGAAATTGGGATTTTTTTGGCCTCAGCCATAAAACAACGAGACAAATTAGAAACAGAGCCAAAGGAAAATCTAAAAGCCAGAAGTTAGGTACTTTAGCTAAAAAAGAAAAAATATTTCTTTCTAAGCCTTTAAAATGGCTGCTCCAAAGGACCGAATTATAGAAATAACTAATAGGAACAAAATCTAAATTAAGCCTCTTATTGCCCTCAGTTAGAGCCTGGTTAAGCATCTCTATCCTTAAAGGGCTGAGGCGCGAACTAAGGAGAAAAGGACTGACATAAGTTGTTTTTAAATTTAAGGCTTTGATTTTTTGGACCAGCAGCTTAAAATCAATGG
>Ga0190349_1000254_pt1 | contig 18143 bp, 24 predicted proteins | sample 48721378_MG_FD_179798 | JGI IMG/M metagenome (GOLD analysis project Ga0190349, IMG submission 179798) | Hydrothermal vent microbial mat bacterial communities from Southern Trench, Guaymas Basin, Mexico - 4872-13-7-8_MG | ecosystem: Environmental > Aquatic > Marine > Hydrothermal vents >...
TCCACCATTGGGGTATTTTCTTATGACGAGATTCTCAGACACAGTAGGTTTTTTTAATGCTTCTTTTATGTTTTTCGTTGGTGCAGTAATTATGTTTATAACTTATTGGAAATATAAGAATTATGAATAAAAAACTTTTTATTCTTCTGCCTTCTTTCTATGGAGGTGGAACAGAGAAAAAAGTTTCTTATTTAATACCCTTTTTAAAGAAGCATTTTCAGATAAAGATTATCACCTTTGAGAAGGATAGGGATTATGCCATAGATGAAGATATCATTTCACTGACTCCATTAAGTGGAGAAAGCAATAGGTTCATCAAATTTTTGTTTTTTCCCATAGCATTGTTCAGATTCATAAGAATTATAAGAAACAATCCTAAAAATGTGGTTTTAAGTTTTCTTTTTAGAGCAGACATTGTAAATGCTATTTCAAATCTGTTTTATCCCCATAAGATGATTATGTCTATTGAAACAAATATTATTTTAGACTTCAGTATGGATGATAATCCTATTAAAAGATATATTTTTCCTCTGATTGCAAGGATTATATATAGAAAAGCCAATTTAATTCTTGTTGTTTCTAAGGGGGTAGGGAAGAGCATAATTGAGAAATTTGGTATAAGCCCCAAAAAAGTAGTAAGAATATACAATGGATTTGATATCGATAAGATAAGTAAAATGGCAAAAGAATCGCTGGGCGATAAATATAGCGCAATATTTGAAAATCCTACTATTATTAATATAGGAAGATTGGGAAAACAAAAAGGGCAGGAGTATCTTATCAGAATATTTGCAAAGGTTGTAGAGCAAGTTCCTGATGTGTATTTGTTTATCATAGGTAAAGGAGAACTGCTTGGGAAATTGAAGAAGATTTCGAGGGACTCAGGCGTTGCAAATAAGGTAATTTTCCCTGGTTTTGTTGATAATCCTTATAAATATTTGAGTAAGGGCAGACTGTATGTTTCTACCTCTCTCTGGGAAGGTTTTGGTAATACTCTTGTAGAGGCTCTTTCCTGTGGAATAAATATTATTTCTTCTGATTGCCAATTTGGTCCACGTGAGATTATTTCACCAGGGACAGATCCAGGATTGCAGATAGAAAAGCCTGAATTTTCTGATTACGGGATATTAATGCCTGCACTGAATGGAGGAGAATTCGATTCTGAAGAAAAGGTATTTCAGAAAGAACGATTATGGGCAGAGGTAATAATAGAACAACTTTCGAAAAAGAGCTCTATTGGTGTTAGAATGAAATTAGTGAAAAGGGCCCAGGATTTTTCCATAGAAAAGATTGCTGATAGATATGTGCAGGTAATTAATTCAATATTTTCCTTTTGACAAATTCAAATGTTCCTTTAAGATAATGTTATGAGGAAACCTCTTGTCAGCATAATAATTCCTAATTATAACAAGGATAAATATTTGAAAGAATCAGTTGAGTCCTCACTGTATCAAACGTATAAGCCAATTGAAGTTATAGTAGTTGACGATGGTTCATCTGATAATTCTAAAGTAAAGGTTGAAAAGTTTGATGACCATATTAAGGTATTTTTTTTTTGCCCTATAGGGATGCAAATTTTGCATGGGACCCTGGTTTCACGGAATTTTCTGGTGATTTTATTCAATTTCTTGATGCGGATGATACAGTAAACAAAGATAAGATCGAAAAAGAGATTGATTTTTTAATAGGCTCTCTATGGATTACGGTGTTGTTTATAGTAGGTTTAAAATCGTAGAGAGAAACAGTGGGGAGAGTGTTGATATATTAGAAGGCTATAGCGAAGATATCCATAAAAGAATACTTAACTGAGACCTGTGGAGAAGAATTTCATGTATTTCGAAATTTAAGTTTATTTCAGAAATTCTTGCGACATATTAGATCGGAGGCACATAGATTTCCACAAATCTGAATAAGGAAATTCGTGGGAAGATGAGAATATTAAACAAATACTATATGGAATTGAAGAGATTCCTTTCTATAATATCAAATCACTTAAACAGGATTGAGATCTTGCATACGATCAATTTGATTATTTGTCGGCTGTAGACTATTTCTTAAAGGCACTTATTCATAAACCCGTTCAAAGATATGCTTATTGTGCACTATCAAAAATCGTTATTGTCCCCAACAGCTTTAAAAAAATCTTAAGGGAAGTACCATTTAGATTGAATGATAAGTATATATTTTACTAAAGATTTTGGAAAACTAAATATTTTTTAAGGAGTTTCAAAAACCATGCTTTTTATAATATCTTTTATAACTTCTTCATAGTTATGGGTTATTTTTCTCCATTGATATTTCATGCTTACTAACTGAAAAGCCCTTGCTGCTATTTCTATTCGTAATTTTTTATCATAATGAAGCATCAACACCTTATTTGCGAATTCTTTATCATCATCTGCAATTAATATTTCCTTCCCGTCCCTTGCTTCGATGCCACTTTTCCCCATTGTAGTAGAAACGACAGGTAGTTTGTATGACATTGCCTGGAGAACTTTGTTTTTTATTCCTGTTCCAGTGATAATAGGTGATATGAATATTTCACTTTTGAGAAAATACTTCTCCATATTTTTTACATATCCCGTGAGTATAATATTCTTATTTCTATTCGCTATGTTTATCAATTTTTTTGGCGGATTCGAGCCTGCTATTATGAGTTTAATCTCAGGTAATGCCTTTTGAATTAAAGGAAATACGTTTTTTATAAATCTTGTCATCGAAATTATGTTCTGGAAATAATCCATCCTTCCAGTGAATAGCAAATATGGCTTTCGTATATTATTATCGAATGCATATTCTTCCAGAATAGAAACCCCGTTTGGTATAATTTTAGACTTGATGTTAACGAAAGAATTATAATATTTTTTATCCTCCCTTGACACGAGTATCCAGTTTTTTATCTTTTCTGAAATCTTTCTTTCAAGGTTTCTGGATTTTATATACTGCATTATTGAATAAAAGTTGAAAGGAAATGGCAGGTATTGTGCCTTTTGTTTATGTAACAGGGAGTATGCATCATGGTTATCGAGAATTACAGGTATCCTGTATTGAACAGGGATATTCTTTATTAGAATAATTTGATCGCATATTATAACATCAAATCGGTTGTATTTAAGCAATTCTTTAATTTTTCTATTCATATTAATAGATGTAAATCTTGAAATATAGTAGGGTAGGGGAGATAATACTCTGTGAAAAATTTCGGGTTTTCGGTTATCTGATTTTACGGTTATCGCCTTTAAATGCTTTATTGGCAATATTTGCTTGCTTTTCTGTGGAAAACTAACGAATGTAATTTCATTGTTTAGACTGAGGTTTTTAAGCAGGTAATACCTCCGGACATTTTCTCCTGTAATTGGTATCGCAGGGAGTTTTTTCGAAATAAATAAAATTTTCACAGTTCCCTTCTTAAAATAGACAAAATTAACTCTTTGTATCTGTTAACTTTAAGATACTTCCTGACTCCATTTATATTAGATATTAATAGGATGGGTAATTTTATTATACTTTCCAGAAGATAAGATGTTTTTACAGATAGGTATTCAATACGGGATTTGTTTTTTTTGAAGAAAATTATCATACTTTTATAGAATTCCAGTTCCATCTTATTAAGGTTGTTCTGTCTGCTTTTTTCTCTATAGTGTATCATTTTTGCATCTGGAATTAGTGCAACTTTATATCCTGCCTTTTTAACCTTTAGACAGAGATCTTCATCCTCAGAAAACATAAAGTAGTCTTCGTCAAACCCCCCTACTTTGAGAAACAAGTCTTTCTTTATCATAAGGCATGCCCCTGTTATCCAATGAGGATAGAGTGGCTGTATACCTTTTGGATGTAGGACTCTGACGGGAAATAATTTATCAATGTGCGTTATATTAAATGTAACTGTCAAAAAGTTATCAAACCTGAAGGCAGATTCCTGAAGAGTTCCGTCGGGAAAATATATTTTAGGTCCGACCACCCCAATATTTCTGTTATTCAATAAGAAGTTTTTCATTTTTATAATGTCACTGTATGTGATTAGTGAATCGGGATTGAGAAAAAGTAATATATTCCCCTTTGCAATTTTTGCGCCTATATTACATGCCTTTGAGAAACCAAGGTTATTTTTATTTTCAAGGATAATCACGTCTGGGAATGATATCTTTATCCTGCTAAAATTTGCTACATCGCCATTGTTTATTATTAAGAACTCAAGGCCTTTTTTGTTATAAATTTCATTTAACAATCTGTTTAAATATTTATACGAGTAGTAGTTAACTATTATTACAGAGATCGATTTCATTCTCCTTTAGCCTCCCTCTTATACCTATGTATAGGCACATCTGTTTACCGGATGGTGTAGAAAGAATAGTATTGGACTTGGACCAGAGACTTCTGCAAGATGAATAAATCTAATTGTTAAATTTAGCAAGAATCCCTCCGACAATAATGAGGAGAAAATGGGTTTTCAATGTTTTTTTTATCCTCAATAAATTTTTTTATTAGTGTTACTGCATGGCAGTTCAGAAATATATCGTCATCAAGAAATAGAATTATTTCTCCCTTTGCACTTTTTACACCTTTGTTTTTTGTTGCAGCTCTTCCTCTGTTGACTTCATTCCTTATTACCTTTATTGGATAATTCAATCTGATTGTATTTAGAACTCTCTGTGTCTTATCCGTTGAGCCATCATTTACTACAACTACTTCAAAATCTTTATCACTCTGCTTCTCAAGGAATTTAAGGGTTTTCCCGATTCTCTTTTCTCCATTATACACTGGGATAATTATACTTACCATTCTGCAGCAATTTTTTTTGCTATATTCAGATCAAAACCTGTTGTTATTTTTATATTCTTTTCGTCCCCAGGGATAGTCTTTACTTTATACCCAAAATTTATAAGCAGAGAGACATCGTCAGTGAAGAATAGATGAAGTTTTTTGGCACGTCTGTGGCATTCGTAAATAGAAGAAAACCGAAAAGTTTGTGGTGTCTGAGCTAAAAATAAATATTTTCTATCTGGGGCTTCGCCTACGAAATTGTCCTTATTCATTTTTAAGATTGTACTTTTTATAGGCAAAACTGGGACAGCTGCACCAAATTTTTCTGTTGCTTTTATGATTTTTTTAATTATGTCCTGTGAAATGAAAGGCCTGGAGGCATCATGGATTAATAGTATATCATTGTCATTTAAATGCTCCCTAAGATATGATACCCCGATATAACTTGAATCCTGTCTTCTTTCCCCACCTTTGATAATGTCCAAAATTTTTTTAAACTTATATTTCCTCAGAATACCATACGTATACTCAATCCAATTTTTTTCAATAACGAGCAGAATTTTGGAAATTAAAGGAGAATTCTCAAAGGACTTGATACTAAACACAAGGATTGGGTCAGTTCCTATTTTAAGAAATTGCTTTGGCTTGTTATTCCCGATTCTGGTACCTATTCCTCCAGCCAGTATTAGTGCATAATTTAAGTTATTCATCTGGTTTTAAGAATTTTTCTATTATTTTTTTCTTTCTGAATGCTCTATGGTTCTCCGCGGTTATAATAGAATCAATAATATCTATCACCTTACCCAGATGCTCGTTTATTATTATATAATCATAATATAATCCGTTTTTCATTTCTTGTTTAGCAGAGACTATTCTTTCCTTTAAGTTAATCTCGGTGTCTGTTCCTCTTTCTTGTAATCTCTTAAATAAGATATCGAGAGAAGAGATCAGAAAAATGAGAATCGCATTCTCTTTATAAATTCTTTTTACAGAAAGGCTTCCTTTTGTATCAAGATCCATTAATACGATTTTCCCATTTGTAAGAGCAGTTTCTATTGGTTCTTTAAGGGTTCCATACAGATTACCATACACCTCAGCATATTCAAGGAATTTATCTTGGGAAATCCACTCTTTGAATCTTTCAGTTGAAACAAAATAGTAATCTAATCCATTTTTTTCTTGTTTTCTTTTCTGCCTGGTAGTAACAGAGACGGAATAGAAGATGTCATCCCTTTTTCTTAATAATCTTTTTATAATTGTAGTTTTACCAACACCAGAAGGGCCAGAAATAATGATAATCATTCTATATTTTGAGCTTGTTCTTTTAGTTCATCCACCAGTTCTTTAATCTCTATTACCTTGTGCACTGTTCTAGGAAGAATAGCCTTAGAACCAATTGTGTTTATCTCTCTCTGAATCTCCTGTACAATAAACTTAAGTCTTTTCCCAACAGGATTTTTTTCATTAAGCAACGTTTCAATAAAAGAAATATGACTTTTTAGTCTGATTACTTCTTCGTCTACGTTTCCTTTGAATCCAAGGAATTCAATATCTTCTTTGGATATGTTTAAACCGAGATCTTGAAGGGCCTTTACTTTGTCAAAAATTTCTTCTTTTTTAGTCTCAAGTGCTGTATTCGTTTCCTTCATTATACCTTCTATTTCTTTCTTCATATACTTAGTTTTTTCATAAAGTGATTTCTTCAAAAAAAGGCCTTCTCTTTCTCTGGATTTTATAACTTCTTTTAACGTATTTTCAATAAGACCCTTAATTTTTGATAAACTGCTTTTAGGGATTTTTGTCTTTTTGAATAATTGCGGCATAGTAAGCAAAGTATCTATTTTGATTTCATCGCTGATGTGTAGTTTAGAGCTTAAAGCTTTTAGATTCGAAAGAAATTGTTTTGCAAAGGACAGATCAAATTGGAATGGCAATTCTTTATAGGAAACAATTTCTATTTTAAAATCTACTTTTCCCCTATGTATATACTTTTTTATCTTATCGAGGAATTCAAGTTTATACGGTTTAAGTATCTCTGGTAAATTAAATACAACTTCAAGGTATCTACTGTTTAATGTTGTAATTTCACAAGAGATATCAAATTCCTTTAAAGAAAGCGTATTTCTTCCATAACCAGTCATACTTATCATAGTAAATTTTCCTTTGTATCAATAATGATTGTTACTGGGCCATCATTTACAAGGGTAATTTTCATCTTAGCACCGAAGATACCCTTTTCTACATCTATAATTTTGTTTAACTCATCGCAAAACTTGTCGTACAACTCCTTCGCCTTATCCGGCTTTTCCGCCAGTAAAAAATCTGGCCTATTTCCTTTTTTTGTCCTGCCCAGTAGAGTAAATTGTGAGACTACAAGTGCTTTCCCTCCTATATCAAAAATAGAAAGGTCAAAATTACCCTTATTTTCGAATATGCGGAGATTTGTTATCTTTTTAGATAGGTATTGTATATCTTTATATGTATCACCGACCTGAATACCCAGAAGAATCAAGATACCTTTGTCAATAGAAGAAATCTTTTCCCCTTCAACTGTAACAAAAGCAGATGTTACTCTTTGGATCACGGCCCTCATCTTAAATCTATTTCCCCAAAATTTTCTGGCTTTACTTTCTTAAGATATTCTTTAATGTTTTCTAACTTATGTTCTTTATCTTTTTCATACTTAATGCCTTCTTTAGACATTATTTCATCAGAAACAAAAATAGGAATACCGGTGTGTACAGCTATTGCTACTGCATCAGAAGGTCGGGCGTCTATTTTGATGATGTCAGATTCTCTTTTTAACCATAACAAGGCATAAAAAGTATTATTTTTGAGTTGTGTTATTTCGACCTTTATTAATTCGGCTCTAAGACCCTTTATTATACTTATAATCAAATCATGTGTGAAAGGACGAGGAATTTCTGCTTTTGTTAGACCTCTTGAAATTGCATCTGCTTCGCATTCACCAATCCATATTGGAAGAATCCTTTTGTTGCCTTCAATTTCCTCTAAGATAAGAATGGGTGTATTCTGCTGTTTGTCTATTGCGAATCCCATTACTTTAACTTCAATCATTTTTTTCCTTTTCCTCCTTTTCCACTCCTTTTTTATTCTCTGAGACTTTTTCTGATTCATTAACCTCCTTTTCGCCAACGACCCAGAGTTTTATAGGTATCTCTATGCCTTTATAAAGTTTAATAGGAATATCATAAATACCCGTTGTCTTTATATGTTCCTCCAGAACAATTTCTTTCTTTGATATATCAAAACCAAGTTTTTTAAGTTCATCCTCGATCTCCTTAGATGTTACTGAACCAAAAAGTTTGCCGTTCTCTCCTGATTTTCTCCTTATTGTAATTGTAGTATTTGAGAGTTTTTCTTTTAGGTCGAGTGCCTCTTCCTCTTTTCTCTTATTTAAATCTGACTTTGATTTTTTCTGTAGGGCTATATTTTTATAATTGGATTCAGTATAAGGGACAGCGAAACCCTTAGGGAATAGAAAATTTCTTGCATATCCATCCTTTACTTTTAGAACATCGCCTTTATTACCAAGATTTTCAAGGTCCTGCGTTAATATTATTTTCATTGTTATTATCTCCTATTTATATATACTTTCGACATAAGGAAGAAGAGCAACCAAACGGGCTCTCTTTATTGCTCTCTTTACCTTTCTCTGATGTTTAGGGCATAGATGTGTAATCCGTGCTGGTAATATTTTGCCACTATCCGTTATAAAGCGTTTTAAAGTAGCGATATCCTTATAATCAATTTTGTCAATACCGTTTTCACAGAAATAACATCTTCTACTTCTCCTATTTGTCATCTATCCTCCTTTTTAAAATGGTAATTCATCTCCTTCTGCAACGGGTGGAAGGTCATCTTCTTTAGTTTCCTTACTTTCAGTTTCTATCGGTGTTTCTGTCTTTGTTTCAACACCGTATTCCACTTCTGTTGATTGTTTGTATTCAAGTATCTGTGCTCTTAAAGCCCTCACGATCATTTTTGTTATATTAACACCGCCAACCTCTTTTTTATAGCTTGTAATATATCCTTCAACAAATACAGGGACTCCCTTTTTTAGATTGTCACACAGCCTTTCTGCCACAGGACCTCTAAGCCCTACATTTATAAAAGCAGTATTCTTTACCCATTCACCTGTGTTTTTATTTTTGTAATTATTATTACATGCCAGGGTAAAATTGCAAAAAGGCATACCTTTATCAGAGAATATAAGATTCGTATCCTGTGTTACCCTCCCAACGAGAAGAACTCTATTTACATTTGGCAATCTTATGTTTGCTGCCATGTTTTACCTCCTAATTATAAGGTATCTTAAATAGTCTGATTCTATATTTAGATGTTTTTTTAGCTCGTCTATCATCTTTGGTGATGAAGTAAATTGGATAACAAAATAATGTCCCTGAGCCTTCTTTTTTATGTTATATGCAAGCTTTCTTATGCCCCAATCATCTATTTTTTCAATAGTACCATTTTTTTCAATAATTTCTTTAAGGTGCTGTATTTTATCTTCTTTTGTCTCCTTTTCTTTATCTGGGTCTACAATTACCATACATTCATATTTTTTCATACTTCCTCCTTTGAGAGTTTATTAAACTGACTCATCGCTTTTTCTATACCATCATTAACAAAGGTTAGAACTGCATTTATAGCTTTCTTTATTGCTTGTTCAACAGACGAAATTTCTTCATCAGTAAAAGGGGAGAGGACCCACTCTACAGGGTCTGTGCCTTCGTACCTTCCTATTCCCATTCTCAATCGGGGAATAGATTCTGTCTGAAGGTGATATATAATTGATTCTAAGCCTTTATGCCCTCCGCTACCACCTGATTTTCGTATTCTTATTACACCAAGAGGAAGGTCCATATCATCCAAAATTACAAGAATATTCTCTGCTTTGAGCGGGTTTTTTTCGAGGAATTCTTTTATTGCAATTCCTGAGTTGTTCATATAGGTGGTAGGTTTCATTATATAAATCTTTTCATATTTTGCAATAAGATAATCTCCTTTTCCAGGCAAAAAGCTTACATTTTTTATAGCTGCAAATTTGTCAACAACCATATATCCTAAATTATGACGAGTAAATTGATAGTCTTTCCCTGGATTTCCTAATCCACAAATCAAGAATTCTTGCTTCAGCTTTTCTTCTCCTCTTCTTGTTCTTCCCCTTCCTTTTCCTCTTCTTTCTCCTTAGAAATTACTTCTGGCTCTGTGATTTCTTCTTCAATAACTTCCTCCTCAACAGGTGCAGCGACCTCGAGTTTCTTAGGTAGTACTATTGTGACTATGGATTGGTCTGCGTTTCCCTCAATAGTGAATTTATCTTCGGTATCAATATCCCCAATATGTATTGAATCCCCTATGTCTAAATCAGTAATGTCAACGGTGATTTTTTCGGGTATGTGTTTGGGCAGACAGGATACCTCAAGCTCTCTAACTATAAAATCAACAATTCCACCTTCCTTTACACCCTTACTTTCGCCAACAACCTCTACAGGTACCTTCACCCTCAATTTTTCGCCTTTATGGATGATGTGAAAATCAACATGGAGCAATTTATCCGTTAAAATATCCCTTGTAACTTCTTGAAAAAGCGCAGGATAAATCTTTTTGCCTATTTTAACATTTACAATTGTTGCCTCTGAGGGCAATGAATGGATAATTCTGATGAGGTCTTCTTTTTTTACCTTTATGTTTACAGGATTTTCACCATGACCGTATATAACACCAGGTATCCATCCGTCCTTTCTTAATTTCTTTGCTCTGTTTTTACCAACCTCTTCTCTCGTTTTTGCCAATAGCTCAAGCATTTTTCCTCCTTATATTAAATAAACAGTGAACTCACAGATCTTTCTTCATTAATTCTAATTATTGCCTCTCCGAGTAGTGGTGCTACGCTGACACTTTCAATCTTTTCTACGTTGTCACTTTTTAATGGAATCGAATTAGTAACCACCATTTTCTCTATGGGAGAATCCTTTATTCTTTTGAGAGAACTTCCCGAAAGAACAGGATGAGTAATGAAAGCAGATATTTTACTTGCCCCATTTTTTTGGAGCGCCTCAGCGGCTGCAACAATGGTTCCAGCTGTATCAACAATGTCATCAACAATAATAGTATTTTTTCCATTAACGTCACCAACAACGTTTATTACTTCTGCTTCGTTTGGTTTTGGCCTTCTCTTATCAATTATTGCGATAGGCACATTATTAATTCTTTTTGCAATAGCCCTTGCTCTGTTAGCTCTTCCAAGGTCAGGCGATACAATGACTAATTTTTCTTCATTAAGGTTCATATTTTTTATGTATTCAATCATTACTGGTGCTGCATAAAGATGGTCTACAGGAATGTTAAAATATCCCTGGATTTGTTCGGCATGGAGATCCATAGATAAAACCCGATTGGCACCGGCAACTGATATAAGATCAGCCACTAATTTTGCAGAAATAGGAACCCTTGGCTCATCTTTTTTATCCTGTCTCGCATAGCCGAAATAAGGGATAACAGCAGTTATTCTCCTTGCGGATGCCCGTTTGAGTGCATCTATCATTATTAGAAGTTCCATAAGGTTATCGGCAGGTGGTTGAGTAGGTTGTATTACAAATACATCCTGACCCCTCACATTTTCAAGGATCTTGACGAAGATTTCTCCATCAGAGAATTTAGTTACAAATGCCTCCGAAAGCTCTATGCCGATATAGGCAGCAATTTCTTTTGCAAGATTAATGTTTGAATTTCCTGTAAAAATTTTAAGTTTTTCCATACTTTGTTACCTCAAATTCTCTGGGGCGGGTGGATTCGAACCACCGGATGCGGGATCCAAAATCCCGTGCCTTGCCACTTGGCGACGCCCCAAATGTTATGTTTATTCTTGTTCCTGTTCCTTTTCCTCCTGTGCAGTATCAGTAGTAGTCTGTGTAAGAGATTTATTATATTCATCGATAACTGCTCGTTCAAGTCTCTCTCTCATTTCATTGTTGATCGGGTGAGCAATATCCCTATATTGCCCATCCTTTCCTTTCCTGGATGGCATTGCAATAAACAACCCGTTCTGTCCTTCAATAACCTTTATGCCTCTTACTACGAATTCATTGTCAAAGGTTACATTGGCGAAGGCTTTCAACTTAGGTTCATCCCTTAGTGTAATTTTTACCTCTGTAATCTCCATACTTAATCCTCCCATTGGTTGAACTGTTTTAAATATACATCGCCCTTAACAGGTTTAGTAACCCGGAAATTTTCTGGGTTACTAACCTTTCCTTGGATATAAAAAGCCTCTGTTGCCTTATCAAAAAAACCCACTAATGCAGAACCAGAACCACATAGGGTAACTGCTCTTGCATTGTTTTTTAGCATAATTTCCTTTATCACCCTCAACTCTCCATATTTTTCAAAAATGAGGGGTTCAAAAATATTGAAAATTCCTTCGTATATCTTATACTTTTCACCTCCTCGCAAAGCTTGCAGTAGAATATTAATATCCTTTTTTTGATTTGTCAAGAATTTAGATGAAATATTATTATATGCCCATTCTGTGGATACACTAAATTTTGGGAAGTAAATGAGAAAATACATTTCTGGACAGGAGAAAGATTCTTTTATAATATCTCCAATCCCTTCGGCGAACACGGTTCCCCCTAATGTAAAAAAAGGCCCATCAGCACCAATGGTTCGTGCAATATTAAAAATTTGTTTCTTTGTAAGGGGATTTTTGTACAATGCATTTAGTGAAAGTAGTGTTGAAACCCCATCAGATGTTCCTCCTGCAAGCCCGCTGCCTATGGGGATTCTCTTTTCTATACGAATTTCAATACCTTCATTGATATTTGCTTCTTTAAAAAAAGCATCAGCGGCTCTATAGGCAAAGTTGTTTGAATCCAGAGGGATAGGCATATTTGATACGATACGTATTCCTGAATCTACTGTTTTTATGGTGATTAAATCGGATATATCTATCATCTGGAATACCGTCTGGATATTGTGGTATCCATCTGATCTCTTTGATGCTACATTTAAATATAGATTTATCTTTCCGAAGGCTGATACACTAATTGAGCTCATTCTCTATGATTTCAACAATTATGTGGCCAATTGTAATATGCGATTCTTGAATCCGCTGTGTGTTGGCAGAATTGACAACGATAGGTAAGTCAACATTATTTTTCAAATTTCCCCCTCCTTTTCCGAGTAAGCCAATAGTTAATATTCCCATTTTTTTTGCAGCTTTGGAAGCCTCAATTAGGTTAACGGAATTGCCACTTGTGCTTATGAGGATAAGGATATCACCTTTTTCACCGATGGCTTCTACCTGTCTTGAAAAAACATATTTAAACCCCCTATCATTGGATACAGCTGTAAGCACAGAGGTATTTGTGGTAAGGGAAATAGCTGGTAGGGCTATTCTATTTTTGTTGAGCTTTTCAATGAATTCCGCTGCAATGTGCTGGGCATCAGCTGCACTTCCACCATTTCCTACAAGGAGAATCTTGTGAGAATTTTTCAAAGTTTCTTTGATTCTGGATATAGCTGTATAAATTAATTCAGATAATGAAAATAGAGATTCTTTTGTTCGTATAGAATCTTTGATTATCCTCTCAATTTCTTTTGTTGTCTGATTTTTTTGGACCTTCACTTTTCTTTTCATATCTTTATTGTTATCCCTAAAAGGTTATTATATATCATTTAATATATTTTTATTCTTTTCGTATAGTGTACCAATCACGACGATATCTGCTCCATAATGGAAGTATTTTTTGATCTCATCCATACTTTTTATGCCTCCTCCGACCATCAAGGGTATAGAAACGGAATCACTTACCTTTTTAACGGCATCAAAAGGTATACTATACTTTGCTCCACTCCCCGCATCAAGATAGAGAAGTTTCATCCCGAGTAATTCGGCAGCAACAGCGTGTGCAAGTATAATTTCTGATTTTGTACGAGGAATTGGCTTTGTATTACTGATAAACTCAACAGAGGTACGTGCCCCTGATTCTATTAACATGTAACCAGTAGAGATAGCTTCTATCCCCATACCCTTCAGTTTAAGAGCGGCATTAACTTGTTCTCCTATAAGGTATTGGGGATTTCTTCCACTGATGAGTGAAAGAAAGAGTATAGCATCGGCATATTTGGAAATCTGTAGAGAAGACCCTGGGAAAATAACTACCGGTTTATTCGTATATTTTTTTACTTCTTTTGTAAAGAGGTCAAAATCTGCAGTAAAGAGGGTGCTGCCACCTATCAAAATCATGAAGACATTTGAATTATTTATACTTTCAATATTTTTACGTACATTGTGGATTTTTTCGTTGTCCGGATCAATAAGCAGTGCAATTCCCTTTTTGTTGTTTTTTTTCAATTCTAAAATTTTATTGTAAATCATATCTTCCTTTTAGCAATACTCTCCCATATTTTAAAATATACGGATACTCAAGAAATAAATCACGTAAAATAGAATAAGTATGTATTTTAGTCATTTTCTTTTTATCTAATTTCTTTATACCAAATTTAAAAAAATTTTCAAGGTCTTTATCAGAAAAATTTTCAATAATCTTTTTGACATTTATTCCCCACTTTATGTTCTTACCAAGTGTTTTTTTCCATTTCTTTTCATAGTATAACAATGCAGTTTTTGATAAACCGTTCTTTACAATTGATTCACCTAATATTTTTGCACTTGTCAATGCATGTGCGATCCCACCCCCTGTAAAAGGATCGGCTAATCTTGCAGCGTCGCCGATAAGGGCAGCCATTTTATCTTTATCCACAAGTTTCTCCTGATATACCGCAGGAATACCAGAGCCAAATTTGCTCAAGACACTGTATTTTTTGAAACGGAATTTTAGTATTTCCTTCAGGAAAAATTCAGGATATCTATTTGTTTTTTTTCTGTCTATTCCAACCCCTGCGTTGAATGTCCCATTGCCTTTTGAGAATACCCAGCCGTAACCACCAGGTGCGATCTTATTCCCGAAGAAAAATTCCATTGATGATGTATGCTCATTTGTGTATATAAGATATTGGTATGTCATATAAAATTGTCCGTATGAGAGCGGCGTCGTTAGCCCTATTGTTTTTCCTACAAGGGAAGGAAGTCCATCACTGCCAATTAGAAGTTTTGAATAAAAAATACCTCCATCCTGTAATTTTACCTTCCAATAATTCTCATTTCTATGTAAATCCACAACGGCATTCCCCGTAATCGTCTCTGTACCTGCTTTTGCTGCTTCAATGAATAGATCATAATCAAATATTCTTCTGTTTAGAATCCAACCACCACCAGGGAATTTAATCGTAAAATGACTTTTGAAAGGAGAGAAAAAAGTAATTTCTTTGATATTAGAAGAGATCCATCTCTTTTTAATATTTATGATGTCCGTAATGGAGTCTTTAGAAAGGGCTTCCCCACAATGGATATTGTCGCCAGGCAAACGCTTTTTTTCTATAAGTAGGGTTTTATACCCATTCTTTGAGACGATAGAAGAAAAAAAAGAGCCAGCAGGACCTGCTCCTACTACAATAAAATCATACTTTTTCAATAGCTTCCTCCGGACAAATCTTAATACATAATGAACAGTATATACATTTACTTGAGACTATAATTTTAGACCTTCCTATCTGCAAGCATTTTTCAGGACATACAGCGCAACATAGACCACACAAGGAACAATTATCCTTGAAGATCAACGATTTTTGACAGTATTTTTTTGAAGTCTCTTTTGACATCTCTCCAACCTTCTGGGTTCTTCCCTCCTCCCTCAGCAAGATGGGGACGCCCGCCTCCACCACCTTTAATATAACCGGATATTGCTTTTAAAATTTCTCCTGCGAGTACCTTGTCGGTTAGACTTTCACCCACAAAAGACACTACAAAGATAGAATTTTTAGACAATTGAGCGAGGAGTCCAATTCCATTTTTCATTATTTTCCGTAAACCATCTGCTATATCCCTTATAAATTCTTTTGAGCCATCAATATCAGAAATAATATATTCAATATCCTCAATTGTTTTCCTTTGATTCAACAAATCCTTTATGAGGATTTTTTCTCTTTCTTTATTGATTTTTTTCAGCTCATGCTGTAACATTTTTTCTTGCTTTATTAATTCCTGTAATCTTTCAATGAGTCTTTCCTCATCTGTTTTTAAAATGGATGATAGAAGTGAAATCTTACCGGCATAATTCTGAAATAGTTTATACCCTGTTTCACCAGTTACTGCCTCTATTCGTCTTATACCTGCAGCGATACCCCTTTCCGATATAATTTTAAAAGTTAATATTTGTGAAGTGTTTTTTACATGGGTGCCAGCGCAGAATTCCTTTGAAAAATCCTTTATCTCTACAATTCTTACAAGGTCTCCATATTTTTCGCCAAAGAAGGCCAATGCTCCACTCTTTTTTGCCTCTTCGAAAGGCATATTATAAGTGATTACTTCCCTTTCCTCTGCGATAGTTTGATTGACAATATCTTCAATTACCCTTATTTCATCTTCATTCAGAGGAGAGGGGTGAGAAAAATCAAACCTCAATCTATCTGAGGTAACGAGTGACCCCTTCTGTTGTACATGTTTGCCAAGGGTTTTTCTTAGTGTTGTGTGTAAAATATGCGTTGCTGTATGATTTCTCATAATGTTTAATCTTCTCATCCTATCAACTATAGCTAAAACATGTCCTGGCTTAAATACACCTTTAACCTTACCGTAATGTATATGTCCAAGTTCTTGTTTTTGAGTGTCTAACACCCTGATTTCGAAGCCATCACCTTTTATAACACCTGTATCTCCGACCTGGCCACCAGACTCAGCATAGAATGGTGTTTTTTCTAAGACTAGTTCAATACCATCATCAATAAATCTAAAGGCCTTAACATCTGTTTCTTCCTGAAGTTTCTTGTAGCCTGTAAATCTTGGTTTTTTCCTACTTAATATTTCCCATTTGGCGATTTCTTTTGTTCGAAACCTGGCTTTCTTTTTTGCCCTTTCTTTTTGTTTCTTCATAGCTTCTTCAAACCCTACATTGTCAATAGACAATTTTGCTTCTTTTAGAAGATTTTCTGTTAGTTCGGGAGGGAAACCATAGGTGTCGTATAGAAGAAAAACATCCTTGCCGCTCAAATATTTTTTATTGTGGTTTTTGCAATCCTCTATTAAATCATTAAGGATTGAGATGCCCCTATCGAGCGTTTTTAAAAATCTTTCCTCTTCTGACTTTATGATTAAAGTAATGTGGTTTAGGTTTTCGCGAAGTTCTGGATAATATTCCCCCATAATTCGGGTTACTGTAGGTACAAGATTATATAGTAAAGGTTTATCAACTCCCATTTTATGTAATTGGACAAGGGAGCGTCTAATCAATCTTCTTAAAACATACCCTCTTCCCTCATTTGAAGGGTAAACAGAATCTGATATTGAGAATGTCAATGCCCTTATATGATCCGCAATAATTCTCAATTCTCTTTTATATTTTTTATAATCTTTTTCAGTTAGTCTCTCTATTTGTAAAATAATGGGATAGAAAAGGTCAGTTTCAAATATACTTTCCTTTTTTTGCATAATCATAGCCAGCCTTTCTAAACCCATGCCCGTATCGACACCCTTATTTTTCAACTCAAGCCGTTGCTTGCCCTGTTGATTATACTGTGGGAATACTATGTTCCAGACCTCTACAAATCTATCGCACTCTTCGTCCTCAAGAGTGCAATTTCCAAATGTCTTTCCCATATCAAAGTAGATTTCAGTATCTGGACCGCAGGGACCACTTCCCCCCGCAGGACCCCAGAAATTATCTTTTAATCTAAAAATTTTTTTAGGGTGTAAGCCTATCTTTTTTGACCATATTTTATATGTTTCGTCATCTTCAGGATGACAGGAAACGAAAAGATGCTCTTCAGGGATATGTAGAACATCTGTGAGTAATTCCCATGCCCACTTTATAGCCTCCTCCTTAAAATAGTCACCAAATGAAAAATTACCCAGCATTTCAAAGAAGGTATCATGCCTTATTGTTTCTCCAACCTTTTCAATATCAGATAGCCTCAAACATTTCTGAACGCTTGCAGCCCTCTTATAGGGAAGAGGTATTTCTCCGGACCAAAGGGGTTTAAACTGTACCATACCTGCTGAAGTAAAAAGTAAGGTAGGGTCCCTTTGAGGAACGAGGGAAGAGGAAGGCACAATAATATGTCCCTTTTCTCTAAAGAATTTAAGGAATGTCTCTCTCAATTTTTGCGAATCCCACATAGTGTCTTTATAATACATATATAGTAGTTTTTGTCAATAATAGGGGAGGGATTTGAGATTATTATAAAATAATGTAGGAGAGGATCCTGGTAAAATTTAAAATTTAAAGACTGACACC
>Ga0190349_1000255_pt1 | contig 18121 bp, 11 predicted proteins | sample 48721378_MG_FD_179798 | JGI IMG/M metagenome (GOLD analysis project Ga0190349, IMG submission 179798) | Hydrothermal vent microbial mat bacterial communities from Southern Trench, Guaymas Basin, Mexico - 4872-13-7-8_MG | ecosystem: Environmental > Aquatic > Marine > Hydrothermal vents >...
CCAGAACATATATACCACGAGTCCCAGCAAAATCGCCGTCAGGAGGCTTTTCTTCTTCTTGCTGTAAATTGTAAAGGCCTCAACCAGATTGTTCAGGGGTTTCTCGATTTTGCTTTTCATGGGGAAGTTAAAATTGAGTATTTTCCTGAAGAGAGCGGGGGTGAAAAGTAGAATAAGGGCCAGGATTAAAAGAATGACGAAGAAAGCTCCGAACACGTAGAGGAATTTGACGTCTATCTTCCCTGTAAAAAAAGGCAGGGTGATCAGCACGAGAAGGCCCAGCGAGAAGAATGTACCGATCATCTTCTCAATCAGGACTACGGATACTGAGGCTTCTGTTTTCCCGGTGTATCTGGCGATGTCGTACGCTTTGTAAGCTTCCAGGCCAACGCCTGTGGGGGTGAACGTCCCCAGAAATCTGCCCACCAGAAAGGTCTTGATGATATGAGGAAAAGGAACGATCAAGTTCTGCCCCACCAGAAGCACGTTCCACCTCAGGATTGAAAACAGGATGGCTCCGATCTGCATTAGAAACGAGACGGCGAACCAGCCCGGCTGGTGCTTGAAGGAAGCGATGATGTCATCAAACCCGATCTGGAAACGCTTGAAAATCAGGTAAAGAATGATGACCGTAACTGAGACCTTGATCAGGTTGATGACTAGTTTTTTCACGACTTATATGTCCTTTATTTCCGGTCTTGCGATTGATCTGAAGTTCTGCTTATTGTAATACAGAGGCCGGGCGGATGCCCGGCGCTAATTCCCCCACCCGCTGTACGATCAACAATGATAACGCCGGTTTACTCGAGGTAACCCAGGCTGCGCAGGCGATCGGCGATTTCGGCACTCTCCGCGTCCGAAAAATCCTTTCTCTCCACCTCGGGAAGATCATCAGCTTTTACACTTTTAACCGCATTGGTTTTCACAAATTCGGGCGAAAAGATGTCCGCCAGCACCTTGCCGTCCATATCGTCGGGCACGGCCTGACCCGTCAGATGGAGAATCGTGGGAGCCACGTCGGGCATTTCCGCGCCTTCTATCTTATGCCCCTTTTTAAATTGCGGCCCGTAGGCCATGAAAACCCCTTCCATGCGGTGGAATCCGTTCGGGGTGTTGGCGCTGGTCTGCAAAACCCGGTTCAGGCCGATCAACTGGCGTCCCAAACACCCGTAGTTGCGCGCTACAAAGACCAGGTCGGGCGCGTATTTCGCCTGGTCTCCGTGATACAGTTCCTCTCGAAAGTACACATGATCAACGACGGATTCCCCATTCGCCGGATCCTTGATTTGAAGCAGTCCTTCTTTGATCTCTTGGCGCAATTGATCGTATTCGGCACCGGGGTCCACGATTCCGGCGCCATTTCGCTTTACGTTAATGAAGATGCCCTGCGCTGGAATAGAGGCGAAGAACGCCTTCGTTCCGGAATAGTCCAGAGCGGCTTCCAGATCGCTCTTAAAGGTGGAACGGCCGCGGCGAATCTTGCCTCTGACGGCGGACTGAATTGATTTCGGCACCAATGCCTTGACCAAGGGTGAATCGTTCAAATTCATTAAGAACATGAAAAGCCTGCGCTTGCGCAGGACTTCAGGTTTGGTTTTTAAATACCCCTTCTGCGCCAGCCAGGTGTTGACGTTGAACCACTGCCTGGTGGCACCGAAGCCGTGATCGGACATGATGACAAGCGGAGTATCTCCGAGCCTTCCCCGCAATTCACCCAGCATCTCATCCACCATCTGGTAGCTCTTTATGATGCGCGGACGCAGCTTCCTTGCCATCTTGGAGTTATACTGCGGCCATTCGGGATCCAGATACTTCCAGAAGAGATGCTGAATGCGATCCAGGTTCACGAAGACGATCATGAAAAAGTGCCACTCCTTGTTTTCCAGCAGGTACCAGAAGAGTTCCTTTCGCTTCTGAAAGGAATGTTCCACGTCGCTAAGGAAATTGTTGGCGTCCTTTTCAAGTTCGACGTCGTATTGGGGAATGTCAATGTTGACGACATAATCCCCGACAGCCTTCAGGATCTCCGCCTTCAGATCGGCCGGATAGGTGTAATCCGAATCATTGGATGGAGTCATCATACCCGAGACCATCAATCCGTCTATTTTCTCGGGCGGGAAGGTTATGGGTACATTGACGACCGCTGATTTCTTGCCATTGGCTGCGAACAGATGCCACAGCTTGCGTCCCTGCATGGAACTCAGGTTGATCAGGGGTCTATCGGGATATTTTAAGGGTGATTCTCGAAAGTCAAAAATACCGTGCTTGCCGGGATTTTTGCCGGTTAAACAGGCGGCCCAAGCGGGCGGCGTGGTGGGTGGTATCGTCGAAGCGAGCTCACCCCAGGTGGATTCTGTAAATAGAGCCGCGAAGTTAGGCAGCAGCCCTTCATCAGCCCAGGGCTTAAGCAATCGGTATGTAGCTCCATCCAGACCGAGAAGAATAACTCGATCGGAGGGGCTTGAGGATGATGATGGCATAGCTAAGTCTAATTCTAATTCAGTATCAAGGTTGTTTGACTTTCATCCCAGGTGAACTTTATTCCATTCAATCGGATTTATTTGTCACCTTTTCTACTTTGTATAGTCAAAAAAGGAGCTTCCTTCCATCACCGGTGGCGTGCCGACGTCGAAAAATCCCAGAGCGGTCGGCGCGAAGTCAATGATGGCGGGATTATCCTTATCGATGGGGCGGTTTGCAAACAATACGCCGGGGGTTTCTTCCATCGCTGAAGCGGAATGATCCCCCGACCATTTGCTCAAATTATTGGTGATTAGTGCGGGCGGAATGCCACCCAGCATGGTCTCTTTGGAGGTGCGATACCCTTCGGCGAAGCCCAACTGCAGTTCGGGGGCAGCGGAAATGTAATCGCCCCGATATACGTCTTTGGATTTGTAGATGGCGCTGAAAACCGGTTTGCCGTTCAGCGGATCTCGCACTTCCATCAGCTTCATGGCGATTTCATCTAAGAGGTGATCGTATTCCTCGCCAGGTTTCACGATGCCTTTCGCTTCTCTGCCTTTCAGGTTGAAATAGATTTGCCCGGTTCCCAGAGCGTAAGCTTTGGTCTTTTCCCAAACTACCTTGGGGAAGAAATCACCTTGCGGATACATTTCTTCAGGAATTTCCTGTCCCGGCAACAACTTTTCCATCCCTTCGAAGAAGAGATAGCCGTTTTGCGCCAGCCAGGTATTGGTATTGAATCCCCGGCGGAAGCTGTGGAATCCATGATCCGACATGACGATCAGGGTGGTTTCCTCATCCACATACTTATCCATGACTTCGCCGACGAAACGATCCATGTGGCGGTAGGTTGATTCCAGTGCATCACCGAATTGAGCCGCACCAATGGGATCGTAACCGGGGTGACCGATGTCCAGATACCGATAGAACATATGCGCCGCCCGGTCGGTGTCGGTAAAGGCACAGATGAAGAGATCCCAATCACGCCGCTCCAGTTCGGAATAGAAAATGCGTTCTCTCTCGGCTGTAATCATTTTCATCGCTTCCAGCCATTGCGCTTCGGACAAACGCTCCTCGTTCAGCACGGAAGTATCATAAGCCCAGCCGACAGTCTTGAAATATCCTACCTTTTCAAACAGTTCCCTGGAGAAACCGTCCGGGAAAGACATCGGCATATAGGGATCTGATGGATCCATGGACAGCGGAGTCACATATAACCGGAATTCCGGCGTAGTGCTGAAAACATAGCAACGGCAGATTCCGGCAGCTTTTAAAAACGGCGTGATTTTCACTCTGAAGGGCAGCCACTCGCTCCAGGTGCCGACCTTCAATATGGTGCTTCGCTCGTCCAGACGCACTTCAACGGTTCGATCGTCTCTGATGCTGAAATTAAGGGGCACTCTGATGCGTTCATTCTTCTTGGGATGAACTAAAGTTTCCAGATAGGTAGCGACCTCCCCGTTGATCACGTTGACTTTGACTAATTTTCCACCGCCTACAGGTTGGGACAACTCCTCGGAGGTCAAGTCGGTGGCCATGTAAGTAAAAGTCGAGTTGGTCCCGCGTAGATCAGGGGTCCCCAAACCGGACATCATCTTTCCAGGCGAGATGTCCTCCGGTGGAAAGGTATAGGGGACAAACAACACGGTGGAATGAATTCCGGAATCGGCCGCGATCTTCCAGAAAGCCGTCCCCCCTCGAGTTACTTCCCCGTGGGCGGACGAGGTTGGAAAGAGTCCCAGCATTAATTCAGGCGGCTGCAAATCCATGACCGCGACGTCTGGCATGTAATTCTCCGGGTGCCGTTTTACGAAGTCGTAGATCCCGTGCCCTCCCGGATTGGTCCCCGTGGCGAATGACGACCAAGCTACCGGTGATTGAGGTGGAATGGTGGATTGCAGTTCGGAATAATCGCCGAGCTCTTTCAACCTCTGCAAATTAGGGAGTTTACCCTCCTCCATCCATTTATTCATCCAGCCTGGGTCAACGCCGTCAAATCCCAAGATGATCAGCTTGGAGCCGCTGGGCACATAGTCGCGTCGGTCACTGCACGAAACCGACAACAGTAAAGCGATCCCCAGAATGAAACTCAAGGAGCGTAGAACCCCTATATTTTTTAGCATTTATCAGTCTCCAAACAAGTTAATGCCTAATCTCTTGTAGCGAGGACGTACAGCGTAGCAGATGCCACCAGAATGCTGAAAATCTGGGCTACCTCCACCCATTCAGTGATGAAGAATCCAGAGCGTCGCTTTAACACGATGGTATCTTCGGGCTGAAGGAGGATATCCAGCGTTACTTTATCTTCCTCGAAGATCTCCTTGAGATTGATCGCCCGTCGAGGTTTATCGACACCACTTGAGTATATATAGCACTCTTTCAGATTAGCTTCGGGCGTCATGCCACCTGCCAATGCTAGATAATCGGTCAGACGCATTTTTTCGTCATATGGAAGCGCTCCGGGTGAGCCTACTTCTCCCAAAACATAGACTTTATAGGCCGTCTGCGAACTAATTGTCACAACGACCACAGGATTCACGAGATATTCCTGCAGTTTTTCACGGAGAACGTTCTGTAATCCCGCCGTCGTCAGGCCTTGCACATATAGGTTACCAACCAAAGGAAATGAGATTGTTCCATCCGGGAGGACCGCGACAGTCATGGTTAAGTCAGCGTTTTCGTGAACATAAACGTTGAGCTGGTCAGCAGGTTTAATTCGGTACATTGATTTTTCATTTTCCGCTGACGCAGAACCTGGAATCAGGATTAACGGCATGAGGATGCAGAATATCCAATAAAATCTTTTCATGATTATTTCCCGTTTTTTTATCAGGAGGTCAAAGCAATTCAAATTATCCCTGAAGTAAACACATCAGGCACTAGCACTCTTTGTCAGCTTCTCGTCGACCTCTTGTCCCTTTGTATAGACATTGAACTTCTGACGCTCGAGTTCGGCGTTCACAAGCCAGCCGCGATAGACCGGGCTGGAACCGAAGATCATGGCCGGGATGGTACGCAATAGTATGGTGAGGTCCAACAGCAGCGAACGGTTTTTTATGTAATAGAAGTCATATTCGAGGTTTTGATGCAGAAACAGATCTCTTCGTCCCATAATCTGCCACAGCCCGGTTATGCCAGGTTTGACTTCCAGCCGCAACTTCTGCCATTCTTTATATTCAGCGACCAATTCAGGCAGTTCCGGCCTCGGACCTACCAATGACATATGACCTAAAAGAATGTTGAGAAGCTGTGGCCATTCATCCAATCTGGTTTTACTCAAGAATCGCCCAAAGCGAGTTGTTCTGGAATCGTTCAATTCGGAAGTCCCGCCTTCCTGAAAAGTCGCATCCTTGAAAAGAGTGCGAAACCTGAACAGCTTAAATCGCCTGCCGTTCTTACCGATTCGATCAACGCGCACAAAAACCGGCCCGGGACTTTCAATTCGAATAATCAACGCGAAGATCAGCCAGAAAGGTAACGAAAGCAATAGGAAAATTGTTCCCAGCAGATAATCCATGCTTGCCTTGATCAGATCCTGCAAATGGCGGAAACGTCTTTTATGAATCTCTATCATGGGAATATCGGCGATACCGTCAATGACAGTCTGCGAGGTTACGATGTCGTACAAATCGGAAACCATCTTGACCGCAACGTTTTCTTTGCCCAACTGAACGATCAAATCGAGCACTTTTTCCCTGGACAGATTGGGTCTGGCAAAGATAACCTCATCCACCTGGTTTTCTTCAATGATCCGGCGAATATCCTTTGACGAACCGAGTATTTCCCTACCGAGATAGCGTTTGCCCATTCCTGCTTCGGCAATGAAGCCAACGACATAGTAACCCAGAGAGGGAAAGTTGTGGATCTTCTCCAGTACCATTTGAGCCGCTTCACCCGCCCCCACGATGAGGACTCTGGTCGCGTTAACGCCTTTGGCCAGCATTCGCTCATGGATCGCGTTCAGGGTTAACCGAGCTATGGCCATCAGGGGTAAAGCAGTCAGGAAGACAATAAGCAAGAGGCTTCGTGAGTAGTTCATCTTCAATACAAACATCCCCGCCATGACCACCAAAGCAACGACGGCAAAGGCTCTGAAAAAGAGCACCAACTGGTTGAGCTTGGATAAGCAGGTCTTAGTTCGATACAAGCCCATCTGTCTGAAAACGATAATCACTAACAAGGGAAAGATGACTACCAATGGGTAGAAATACTCGAGCGGCTTGCTGAATACGACGCTGACGCCTAACAGCTTGGAACGTATAATGAACCCGAGGGTGAGAGCGACCGCGGACATAATACCGTCGGATATGGCGAGAACGATAGGAAAGATGGTGTCGCGTTCGCTGCCCGTCATCAATCCCATAAAAACACCCCATCCGGAAATAATCGATTTAGGGAAAAGAACCAGTGGGGCGGCGAGCGCCATCTGAGGATCGAAGGAGTAAGTGCGATATATAAAGGGGAAACAACTCGCCAGGAAAAGCACCAAAGCGGTGCCAACAGCCGCCAATCCCCAAGCAACGCCAAGTAAAAATGCCAATGGCGAAACAAGTAATAAATATGCGGTCAGGATTTGCGCTTTCAGACTCTGCGGAGTGTAGGTGTCCTTAAGAATCTTGCCGGGAAATTTTTTGTAAACCAGAATCCTCCAAAAAGCCCTCGAAAACTTTATGCTGAAATATTTTTTCCAATTAGAGGGATGCCTGTGATAAACGACCGCGTCGTCGGAGAAGATCATCTTATAACCGCGTGAAGCGATCTTGTATGATAATTCGACGTCCTCGTTGTTCGCCTGAGGATAGTGGGCATCAAATCCCCCCACTTCTTCGAAAATGGAGCGCCGGAAGGCGGCGGCAAAGGATGGCACCAGATCAATATTATCTCGATCACCAAGCATCGAAAAACGCTCCTCGAATTCGAGCTGAACGAAGCGAGCGCAGAACTCCTTTTGGCGAGTCAGATACCGGCCCATAACACCCGCTACCCGCGGATCTTCGAAGGGTTTGACCATCTTTTCGATCCAGTCTTCCCTGGGGACGCAGTCGCTATCGGTAAACAAAACGATATCCCCACGAGCGATGCGCACACCGAGATTGCGCGCCGCCGCCGGGCCTTCCTTGTTCTGGCGGCGGTAGCGTACTCCGAACTCGCGCGCCACAGAGCCCGTTCCATCCTTCGAAGCATCGTCAATGACGATGATTTCGTAGAGTTTTCGAGGCAGTGTCTGGTTTTGCAGCGCCCGCAGAGTATGAGGCAGCGTTTTCTCGGCGTTAAACGCCGGTACAATAACCGAAATCATGGTTAACTGGAATCTTCCATATTAGAGCTTACTGGATCCTGACTCGGAACCAGCTTCAGCCGACATCCTGAATTCAGGCTTACGATCCACAGATTGAACGCGACGTTGAACGTTAATGGCCTTATGTAAAAAGTCAAGATTCGTTCTGTAATCTTCTTCACTAACCCTGCCGAAGGTTCGCAAGAGGCGTAATTTCAACAACCGAAGGTGAAGCAGAAGGGTCAGAAAGGTGCGGTGCCAGAAAAGCTCTCTTCTCCCCAGGTTCTTGCGAATAAAATGGTGCTGCGCTTTGTAAACTTCAATGTTTAAATTCGCCCCCCAGAGCTTTCCAACTGTGGACGAGCCGTGATGAATGATTTCCGCATCGTGAACGAAGACAACCTTCCAGCCGGCTTTTTTGGCCTGGAAACACCAATCGCTGTCCTCATGGAATATAAAATAGGATTCATCCTTCAATCCGATTTGATCCAGACATTCGCGCCTGATCATCAGGCTGGCGCCCAGCACCCAATCAACCGGTCGGGTGAAACTGTGATTCCAGTACATCAACGATATTTTACCCGCCAATTTAGGTGAAATTTTGTTCCACGGCAGCAGGTGCTGTAGAATCAATCGCCGGGTGGTCATGAAGTTACGGCAAGAAGATTGCAGAGTGCCGTCAGAATTGAGTAGTTTCGATCCGACGATGCCCACGGTGGGGTGCTCGTCCAGATATTCGACCAGCCGATCTACAGCGCCCTCTTTACAGATGGTGTCGGGATTGAGGCAGAAAACGTATTCACCCGTGCACTCCCTGATCGCCTGATTGTTCGCTTCCGTGAATCCCGCATTGCGGGCGTTGCAGATGACCTTCACCTCCGGAAACTGGCTGTTTATGGCTTCCACCGAGCCATCTCTGGAGGCATTGTCCACGATCCAGAATTCAAACGGTACAGCTTTTTTCACGGTTCTATAAACCGATTCGAGCATGGGCAGCGTGAAATGCTTCTCGTTGGTATTGGCCGTAACGATGGAAAGCTTGTACCGATAAGGGTTCACGACTGTTCCTCTTTCCATGAGGGCGGCAGTTTCTTAGAGATTTCTATCTCGCCAAATTCTTTGGACTCACGAGCTCCATGCTCTTTCACCCAGTCGGCCATGCGCCTTACGCCCTCCTCAAGATCTATTTTGGGCGAATAGTCGAAGACTTTTTCAACCTTCGAGTGATCGCTGAAGGCATGAACGACTTCGTTGCGCGGCGGGAGATACTCCACTTTCTTGGGCGCTCCCATCGCCCTAGCCACCAATTCAGCCAGCGTATTAACAGTGTACGGTTTATCCGCGCCGACATTGAAAATTTGATTGCGCGCTCCATCCAACTTCGCAGATTGAGCGATAAGCGGCGCGACATCATCAATATAGGAGAAAGCTCTGGTCTGCTCGCCGTCGCCGAAGATCGTCATGGGTTTACCCTGCAGAATCTGATTCATAAAAATGCCCACGACGTTGCGATATTTATCGCCGATATTCTGCTTTTCGCCGTAAACGTTGTGGGGGCGAAAAATAACGTAGTCCAAACCGAACATCTCACCAGAGGCTTTTAACTCCATCTCTACGGCGTATTTGGCGATGCCGTAGGAATCTTCCGGCGCAGGCGTCATCTCTTCGGTCATGGGAAGCTGGGCGGCACCATAAACGGCGATAGACGAAGTAAATATGAACCGCTTAACCTCGTAGTTCACCGCCGCATTGATCAAATTCACCGAACCGATCAAATTATTCTGATAGTTAAAATGCTTGATAAAATGAGATAATCCCTCGGCGGCGTAGGCGGCCAGGTGAAAAACGTAATCGAACCGGTATTTCTCAAAGAGTGACTTAATCAGATCACGATCCAGGATGCTGCCTTCGACGAAAGTTGCGCCTTCCGGAACGTTCTCAACGGAACCACCGGAAAGATCATCCAGAACGACGACCTGATGCCCTAATTTCAGCAGGTGCTCGGCAACGTGTGCACCCATAAAGCCGGCTCCGCCGGTAACCAGGGATTTCAATCTGTCCTCCTCAGCGATTAGTATATTTACCGGATAGTGCGGTTGAGCTGATTTAATACGAATCAATTACAGATTTCTGCGGTGTCGGATGGCAAAACGCAGAGCATTCCACCAGCCGATATCCGTTTCCTGCATGAAGCGATAGGTGTAGGTCAGAGCGAACAGGAGAAAATATAATTTATCCAAGGGCAACTTCACGAGACGGGCGATGAGGGGGATCGTCCAGGGCATTTTTACGCCGATGTAGAACAGCTTCTGAAGCCGGGTCAACTGGCGTATGTTCGGCTGCCGCAGGACACTGCCGGAAAAAAAAGATGCCTCCAAATCGTCCAAAGAAAAATCCTCACTCAAAAGTCCCTTGGAGCGCGCGATCTCAGCCAGTTCGGTGCGCGGGTAGGGTTGCAGAATGGAGCACCAGGGATAGTCCACTTTTATATCGGCATTGATCCGAACCGTCTTCAAACCTTTCTCCAGGGTTTCATCCGGTAAGCCCAATATATTAAAGGTTTTCATCCGAATGTCGTACTTGCGAAAGAGCTCGGCGGCATGGTAAATCTGACGGTCTGTGATGTTCTTTTTAAGGATGTTTCGGCGCAGTTCCGCATCGCCGGATTCGATGCCGAACATAACCATATAACAACCGGCCTTTTTCAGCATGCGCACTTTATCCTCATCCACGAGATTCACGCGCACGTTGCAGGCAAAAGGAATGTTGACCTCGCGACCATAAAGCGGGAGAAACTCAGAGAGCCACTCTTTGTCAAGAATGAAAATGTCGTCGTTGATGAAAAGGCGCTTCAAGGGATATTTGCTCTTAACCTCAAGCATCTCCTCAACAGCCCGCTCTGGAGAGTGCCGCCGCAGCATCTTCACCTTGCCGTGATACATACGGTTGAAATCTCGGTTGAAACAGAAGCTACACAGATAAGGACAACCCCGCGCCGTCATAAAAGGTTTCGTGGGATAATTCCGCAAATAGGGGTATTTGTAGTAAACCTCCCGATCGGGAATGGGATACTGATCGAGATCGTTCTCGCCCGGCCCGATCTCATTCTTGGTGATGGCACCATTGCGTTTCACCCAGAGGTTGCGGACGTTTGAGTAGTCCTCGCCTTCATCAATGCGATTGCACAGCTCGGCAATGGCCTCTTCGCCCTCTCCCCGGCAAATAATGTCAATGTTGGGGTGTTCAATCGTTTCGGGGAAGAAGGTGGCGTGAGCCCCTCCCATCACAATGGGCACGTCGGAAAATCTCTTGATTCTTTCAGCGATTTCAAGACAGCGGACGTGATCACCGGTCATGGCGGAAAAAGCGATCAAGTCAGGCTTGTAATCCTTGATTTTAGCAAAAAAATCCTCCCCTTCCTCCGACTCCAGGAGAAGGTCCACTTGATGCCCGGCCTTTTTCAGATAGGCTGAGATGGACATCACACCGACAAACTCGAATTGAATGGTCTGCAGGAAAAGGACTCTGGCCATTTTTATTCGTTAACCGTTCGTTTTCTCATCACCAGCGATTTAACGCAGAGGATACGCTTATCAGTTGGACTGAGCCGATCGCCCCGACTTATTTTCAAGCCAGTTATGATGGACTTCTTCTAACAGTTTATAGGCCTCGGCGACCGTAATCTGGCGCATACATAGCGCATCGCGCTTGCAGTTAATCTTTTTAAGATTCTTAAAAAAAATGCAGGGGCTGCAATCCAATTTTTTATAGATGGTTTTGTGTATCCGCCCAAGGGGGCCATAGCGTTCGGGGCTCTCAGGGCCGTAAAAAGATATCGTCGGAGTCCCCAGCGCATAAGCCAGATGCAAGGGGCCGGAATCGTTGGTGACGAACAGATCCATCATGCTAAGCAATGCTATCATTTCCTTCAGTGTCGTCCTGCCGGCCAGATTAACCGGATCCTGGCTCATCATGGCAGCAGCCCGACTGACATAGGGCACTTCATCCGGTGCTCCAACGAGTATAACCCGTGCATCCAACCGCTGTATGGCCATGTCCGCCAAGGCGGCGAAATTCTCCGGCGGCCAGCGTCGCTCCTTGGCGACATCCGAGGCATTGACGTTGACGGCGATTAAGAAATTCTCGCCACTAACGCCCTCAGACTGCAATAATTGTTGGGCCGTCTGCCTATCCTCAGGGTTTACAGGTATCGGTTCCGGTTTGAGCTGTTCCTCCGTGGGATGGTCATTGAGACCGAGCGCGCTCAGAACGCGATAAAAAGTTCGGGCGATATGCTCATCTTCCCTGAATTCGACCGGCTTGGTAAAGAGCGTCTTCCGGCCAGGAACGGCGAAACCGACCCGATGACCGACTCCAACGTAAAAGCTGATCAGTTCACCGAAATAGACCAGTGGCTCCAGATTAATGATCAAATCAAAATTATAACTTCGAAGGATAAAAAACAGGCTGAATAACTCGCGCATGAAATCCCAGGCGGTGGTCAGCCGCAAATAGATGGCTTCATCGTAAAGTCCTGAATTCTCATAGATGCCCTTATTTTGATCCAGAGTCAAGAATACAATCTTTGCGTCGGGAAACTTGTTTCTGATTCCCCGCATCGTCGGCGAGGTTTGTACCAGATTGCCGATGCCCCAAAATTTAATTACGAGAATGCGCGAAATTCCTTCCGGCCGCCGAAGCGGCGGGAATAGAGCGCGAAACTTATCGTAATAGTAAAGATAATTACAGACAACCTGGCCGACTCGAGAATCAATTAAACGGATAAGTCCAAGAGTCATTTAATTCTGCAATCCGTTAAATCCAGGTGAGAAAAGCGCGTAACATGCGCAGAAAGTTTTTGACTTCTGCAGGAGATCTCATGCGCGTCATAGTACGCCATACAATTTTGGGGCGCAGATAAAATCGGCGCGATGCCCAGTTTCGGAACCGGGTAATCTCATCCGCGGAAAGACCGGGGTAGTTGGTTACCGATTTATCCTGCTCGAAATCATCCCAGTTGTGGGAAGCCAACCAACCCTCTGATTTCGCCATTCTGTAAAATTCAGAACCAGGCCAGGGACTGGCACAGTAAAATTGTGCGTAATCTAGATCGAGGCTGCAGGCGAAGTCGTAGGTTTTCTGCAGGGTCTGCGCCGTTTCACCCGGCAACCCCAACACGAAATGGCCGGCTATCTGGAATCCAATCCGGCGCGTCAGGTAAACAGCCTCCCGAATCTGATCCAGTGTAATGTCCTTTTTGATGGCATCCAATATCGCCTGTTCGCCCGACTCGATACCGTAGGAGATCATCCAGCAGCCGGCTTTTTTCATCAATTCCAATAATTCTTGATCTATGTTGTCAACCCGACTGTTGCAGACCCAGCGAACTTTCAAATTGCGGCGTAAAATCTCGCGGCACAGCTCTTTTATCGCCGCCTTAATAATGGTAAACGATTCGGACCAGAAGAAGAAATCCCTTACTCCATATCTCTCCCCTAAATACTCAATTTCGTCAACTATTTTGGGGACTTTACGCATGCGAATCTTGCGCCCGTAATAGCTCTGGGCCACGCAATAGATACAATCGTAGGGACAGCCTCGGGCCGTCGTGACCATTAAAAAATGCCGCCCCGAAAAGGGGAGCTTGTAGTTATCCAGATCAATTAAATCCCATGCGGGATAGGGCATCTCATCCAGATTCTTGAAAAAGCCGCGATTCTGCGCGTGAAAAATCGCTCCATTGCGCCGCAGAGATAGACCGGCGATCGCCGACAAATCGGTTTCGTTAGCCAGTCCGTCTGCCAGATCCGCAATGGTGTATTCAGGTTCGCCGCGCACGATATAATCCAGCGCATCGCTCATGGAAAAGGTCTCTTCCGGCAAGGTGCCCACATGAATACCAAAAGCGGCCACTTTCGCTTCAGGCAACTCCTCCTTCACCAGCGCGGGGATGGTCATGTCGAAATTCAGCGAAGGCGTGGTCGAGTTCATGACCACAAGCTGGGGAGAGAAATCCTTTAGTATGGCTCTCAAAGCTTCCCGATCCACTCCTTCGACGCTGCAGTCGTTGACGCGCACCTCATAACCTCGCTCTCGCAGTATGGCAGCAGTTTGCGTCAGGGAGATCGGCGGCCAGGTAGTCGTCCAGACTCCCTCCTTCTGCATACAGCGTCCTTCCCGAGTAAATCCCAACTCTCCCGGGGAAGGCGGATTAATGAGGTGTACCTTCATGGACTCCATCAGGAAACAGGTGAAGGTTTTTCCTTTACCGGACCAAGATCAACAGGTTCATTCTTCGTAAACATGCGCTTGGAGGCGATACCATATCGTAGCAGTGTGAAAAAATTGATCCGCGACCGCTTCATCAACTGCCAAGCGTAGCAACTCTGGAAAATTAACTGATAAATTGGATTAGGGGGCAATTTGATTAACAATCGAATTAAAGGCTGGAGCATCGGAAACCGAACTGCCAGATGAAAGAATTTCTGCAGATTCTCTAACTGACGCATTTCACGGCTTCTGACCACTGACGTCGTGAAATAACTGCCACCAATTTCGTCCACGGGCAATTCACGCCCCAAATCCTCTTCAACGCGTTTGCGAATCTGAGTGCCGGGATAAGGCTGCAACACCGAACACCAGGGGAAATCGGGGCGAATTTTGGCGTTGATCTTCACAGTTTGAAAGGCGTCATTCAGCGTTTCACCGGGAAGACCGACCATGTTGTACGTTCCGAAGCGGATGCGGTACTTTTTAAAAAGACTTGCCGTCTGGTAGATATGTTCGTCTTCAACGCCCTTGGCCAGGACCTCGTTGCGAATTTTTTCAACGCCGGATTCCACTCCGAAAACGCAGGATATGCAGCCGGCTTCTTTTAAAGCAGCCACCACATCCTCGCTTACCAGGTTGGCGCGCACCGTGGAAAGAAAAGGCAAACCGATCTCTTTCCTGTACAGTTCCAGGAATGGGAAAAGCCACTTTTTGTTGACGATCAGAATGTCATCGGAAAAACCCACGAATCGAATGGGATAATTAGCCTTGACCTGTCGGATCTCTTCGATGACGTTTTCTGCGCTGCGAAAGCGAACCCACTTCCCCTTTCCGTGATAAAGTTCCATCAGGGTGTGGTTGGCGCAAAAATTACATTTGTAGGCACATCCCCGGCCGGAGACGAAATTCTTTGAAGTTTCCCTCGCCGTCAGGGGATAACGATCGTAATAGGTGCGATCCGGAAAGGGGAGGCTGTCCAGATCCTGGATCAGCGGCCTGACGGGATTGCTGATGATCTCACCGTCTTTTTTAGTCCAAATATTGGCTATTTTCGTCGGATCGCCTTCACCTTCCAATGCCCTGGCCAGATCAACGATGGCTCCCTCGCCCTCGCCGACGCATACATAGTCAACCACTGGATCGCGAATAATCCAGGGGTAAAAGGTCGGATGAGGCCCACCCAGTAGCACAGGGGTATCAGGATGCTTGTCTTTATACCGGCGTGCAAAATCCAGCGCCCAGTGGTGCATCCCCGTTGTACAGGAAAAACCTATCGCCTGCGGACGATACGCTTCCACTTCGGCAAACGCGTTCGTTCCATGAACATCAACGAAGATGCGGCTCTCGTGCCCTTGACGCTGAAGATAGGCGCTCAGGTACATGAGTCCCAGATTTTCGGTATAAAGGTTCTGTATTAACGCGAACCGTGCCATCTTGAGCTCTTAGAGAGATTCAATCTTTTGCAGATTATTTGAAAGAATTGAGGCGCTTTTTGAGATTTGCCGCCACTTACTTTTTCCATATACCGATAAGGGTTAAGAATAGAATGATTCCATATTCCAACGCGCGCCTGGGAAAGTGCGGCACTCTCGTCGCGAACCGGAAAACGCGCTTCGGATTTAAATAAAATTTCGCCAGAGCTTTTCGGCGAAGTTTCTCCAGCTTCTCAGTGGGGATCCTGGAAAGATTGACGGAAACCTGGTAGTAATGTTCGTAATTCCCGCTCACGGGCATACCCGCCTGAACCGCTTGAGTCCAGACGTCCGTTCCCGGGAAGGGCGTCAGGATGAAAAAAAGAGCGGTATGCAACGGGGATTTCAGGGCGAAATTGATGGTCTCCTGCACTTCCTCTTCCGCTTCATCCGGGAATCCCATCATGAAGAAGCCACCAAGGAAAAGTCCTTTCTTATTGGCCATTTCGATATTGGCTCTGGCCTTTTCCAGATTCAGGTTCTTGCGAATTAACTTCTGGATTCGCTTTGATCCGGACTCAATGGCAAAGATCAACCGGTAGGCTCCACCTTCCTTCATTAGATCCAGTAGCTCTTCATCGAAGGAATCCGAGCGCAAGCCGTTTGGAAAGCTGAAACTCATGTTCAGCTTCTTATCAATCACGGCGCGGAAAAACGCCTTGGCTCTGGGAATGTCGAGATTGAAGATATCGTCTATGATTTCGATCTCGTCCACTCCATACTTCTCCTTTAGCAGGATCAGTTCCTCGATGACGTTCTGAATGGATCTCTGGCGTACTTTCTTGCCGAATATATTGTGGCAATAGTTGCAGCGATACGGGCATCCGCGAGACGTTACCATCGGCACGCCATGATTGCCCTTCATGTGCGGATTCATGCCTCGATAGACCAAAAAACGTTTCTCCCAGTACTTATCCAAATCTGCCAGATCCCACGCCGGGAAGGGGATATCATCCAGGTTTTCGACGAAATCGGCTCGCGGATTGGTATGCACTCTTCCACCAGCCCGATAGGAAAGGCCTGCGATCTGGGATACATCCGTGCCGTCCATCTGCGCTTTCAGCCACTCGGTGAAGCTCAGCTCGGCTTCGCCTTGAAAACAGAAATCAATATTGGGATCACCGCCGGCTTTTTCCGGATCGCTGGTGGTATAAGGGCCGCCCAGAATGACGGTACAGTTCGGCCAGCGTTCTTTGCATAATGCCGCAATCTGGTGAGCGACGGGGCCTTCCATGGTCAAACTGGTAATCCCGACAACGTCTGGTTCGAAATCCTCGGCATGGTCTATAGTTTTCCTGGGATTTAGTTCCATCAGTCTTGCATCTATAAGTTTGGCCTGGTGGTCACCGGCTTTTCTCAGACACGAAGCCAGATAAAGCAATCCCATGGGCGGCGGCACAACCGGTATGCCGGCATTGGGGCGGATGAAGAGTACTTTCATTGGGACGCTATCTCGGTTTCTCCTGGTATTCCTTTAGCTCCTCATTTCTCGTACTTGAAGAACGACGCAGCAATGAGAATCCAGATTTTTTCAAAAAAGCGATCCCGCCACGGCGTTGTTCGCATGAAATTAATGATCCGCTTCGGGTTAAGGTAGAACCTGCGAAAGGCAATCTTACGGAGTTCCTCAAGCCTCTCGCTGGGCACTTTCGATATATTGGCGGAGACCTTCTGGTAATGGGCGAAGTAATGTTCCAGATCCGGAGACAGGTTATAGCCCATCTCCCGGGCCTGACGCCAAATTTCCGTATTGGGAAAGGGAGTTACGCAGAAAAAGGCTGCAGTGTGGAGTTCCGATTCCAGAGCGAAATTGATGGTATTCCAGCATTCCTCCTCGGTTTCATCCAGGAAACCGAGCATAAAGAATCCCCCCATGGAGAAACCTTTTTTAGCGGCGTATGCGATGGCTTCCCTGGCTTTTTCGAGGTCGAGGTTTTTTCTCACCAGCTTCTGAATGCGGGGAGTGCCGGATTCAATGGCGAAGACCAGGCGGTAAACGCCGCCTTCCTTGAAGAGATCCAGCAGCTCTTCATCGAGACGGTCGCTGCGCAAACCGTTAGGGAAGCTGAACTTCATATTCAACTTCTCCTCGATGATGCGACGGAAGATCTGCTTGGCTCGATCTATGTCGAGATTGAAGATGTCATCAATGATTTCGACTTCTTCGACGTTGTACTTCTCTTTCATCAGCTTCAGTTCGCCGATGACGTTCTCGACCGAGCGTTTGCGCAGCTTTTTACCGAAAAGATTGTGACAGTAGCTGCAGTGATATGGACAACCCCGCGTTGTTTGAATGGAGAGGACGCGCCTTTTCATCTGGTGCTGGTTGAAGGAGGTTCGTTTGCGAGTGCCTCGTCTGTTGAAATACTCATCCAGATTGAGCATGTCCCAGGCGGGATAGGGAAGTTCGTCGAGATTGTCAACGAATTCACGAATCTCCGATTTCTGAATGGATCCATTGCTGCGATAGGCGAGTTCGCGAATAGCGGTCCAGTCTTCATTTCTCTCGAGAGCACCGACGAGTTGGTGAAAACTCTTCTCGCCTTCACCGATCACCGCGATGTCAATATTGGGGTCCTTTAAGGCCTGCTCATAATCCGAGGTGGCGTAAGGCCCGCCCAGTATGACTTTCACCTCT
>Ga0190349_1000256_pt1 | contig 18050 bp, 19 predicted proteins | sample 48721378_MG_FD_179798 | JGI IMG/M metagenome (GOLD analysis project Ga0190349, IMG submission 179798) | Hydrothermal vent microbial mat bacterial communities from Southern Trench, Guaymas Basin, Mexico - 4872-13-7-8_MG | ecosystem: Environmental > Aquatic > Marine > Hydrothermal vents >...
TTGTAAAAATCAATAAAACCATAGTAAAATTGTATAACCAACTCGAAAAGACCCACAGAAAAAAGGAGGTTAACCCATAATGAAAAAATTAACTATTTCGGTTAGAAATAATTTTGAGGAAGAGGGCCTGACGAATTGCCTCATTTAAAAATCTACACGAAATGCATTACCCTCCTTTGTCTGAAGCAAGATAAAAGGAGGGTAAGATGGATTTGATGAGTCGGAACAACACGGGGAGTTGCTTCTTAGAGATTCCCCTTCCCAATAAAAGGCATAGATTCAGACAACGACTCCGCCTTCATAAATCATTATCTTCTTCTTAAGGGGGTAAAATATGAAATATAGATTTTCTCATGAGACAATTAGGAAATCTTGTTCCCATACCTATTGAAATGGTTGAGACTATGGCAGAGAATGTAGAAAGTGCTAAAGCGAATGAGTCTCTTATAAGTTCTCTTGGCTCCGCAGCAGTGGGATTGGCTTTAGGATTGATTTATCCCCCGAGCATGTGGATTATTGGTTGGACGGGATTTACTGTCTACGGGGTTATCAATGCTTATTTGGTGAGTAATGGTGGATGAGATGAAAAGGTATAAAGGTGTAATATTTGCCACAATTTTCTGTATGGGAGCTACAATTATCTTTTGGCTAATTGGACAGGAGTTTGTATTTGTTGCGGGGACCTCTTTGATTACATCGGGAATGATTCTCAGTCTCTACTGGCTGGAGACAGTATTCGGGGAAAGAGATCACTCCAGAAAAGACCCAAGAGAATATCGGAAAATACATTTTCCGATACTTTTGGAAGGTTTCGCCCTGGGTTGGATAAACTATTTAACATTGAAATTATTGTTTCTTAGAATTAGCGGTCTACTTATGGCCATTTCAATACTTCTTCCTGCGTTTGTGGGGGGCTATATGATAAGGGTGGTCTATCTGATTACACCCGAGGAGAAACGGCACGAAATACTTACACCTTGGAGTGAATTTCTTATTGTATTTTTTTGCAAATGTAGGGATATGGAGTATCATAGCTGGTTTTAAAATAGTGAGTTTGATCTCGTGGTAATTAGAAGAAGCTTTATTGCAAAGGTTTGAAATACGGGTACTTGTATATGGGGAGCTCCACCTGTTTATTGGGGTTATTGATTATAAAATCTTTGGAGCTCCCCTTCTTTTTATCCCACATTTTCTGAGGAAACAATACCCCCTTCGGTAAGATTATTTTTGAGGAATAGCGTAAACCTAATTGCCTCACGAGAAAATCTATATTTCATATTTTACCCCCTTAACCGGAGTTGCTAAAGAATAAAGTTTGTTCTGTAAAGCAACAATTTTCCTTGAGAGCTCTGCCGGATTAAGTTGCTGGTATCTTTGCTTCAAAAGCTGCTTCGCATCCTGCGGCAGGTCGCTTTCCAGCACCCTTTCGTAAGGCGTCTTAGGGGGCTCATATACCTTTTTCACCTTTGCACCATTCCTTATTTTCTGCTTCAATTTCAAAGAGGGCTGGAAATAGTTAACATAAAGCCCCAATAAAGCCTCTAACTCTGCCATTGTCTGCAGTGCTTGCTGGGTATCATAACGAAAATATCCCAGGTATCTTCTTCCCACAGACCAGTTCTTCTGCTCCACATGGCAGTTGTCGTTCTTCCAATAGGGACGGGAGCGGGTAAAAATTATCCCATTATCTCTGCACCAGCGAAGAAGATGATGATTTATGAAGGCGGAGTCGTTGTCTGAATCTATGCCTTTTATTGGGAAGGGGAATCTCTTGATTGCTTGCTGAAGAGCCTGAAAAGTCCAGACTTGAGCCCTGTTTCTAACTGGCACAAGTTCAGTCCACTGGGTATAAATGTCTGTGAGCACTAAAGTATAGGCAAATTCCCCTCTGGCTAAGCCTCCATCGTGACTTAAAAGGTCTATTTCTATAAAGCCAGGGGTGTTATCCTTCCATTGGGAGTGAGTTCTGATGGGGATTTGCCTTTTAAGAAGGGAGCCTGGTTTGGTTTTAGCCCTTGGTTTAAGGGTAATGAGTTTACGCTCTGGAGCAAGGAGTCTATCTATAGTGCTTCGGGAGATGTGAAGGAGTTTTTCTCTTGTGGAGTCTTTAAGAAGCAACTCCCCGTGTTGCTCCAACTTAGGGATGATCTTAGGGAGCATGGCTTTAAGCCTGAGGCTACATGGATAGTCTAAGATGGTCCAGATTTTCTTGAGGGCAACCAGGACATCGTGGCCATAGATTTTTGCCCTGTTTCTCTTTATTTTCCTTGTGGGGTCTGCGACAAGGACGAATCGAGTGCCTGAGCGGGTTTTAACATGGATCTTTTTCCCTGCATTTCTCAAAAGCCATGAAGCATAGCAACGATTATACCCTGTGAGACGGACAAATTCATCAAGAATTTGGCTCTTTTCCTTCTTGGAGGATGCCCTCCTGTAACGCTTAGCATATACAAGTGTAACCTTTTTCCGACTCATCAAATCCATCTCCTTTGAAGCCATCTTACCCTCCTTTTATCTTGCTTCAGACAAAGGAGGGTAATGCATTTCGTGTAGATTTTTAAATGAAGCAACGATACCCATTTCGTATAGATTTTTAATGAGGCAATTCGAAAGGTTGACAAATTGAACCTGAAATATTAAAATTATCCGGCTCAAGTTCATTTAAAAATAGAAATTAAAACTTGACAAAACAGGTTTAGTCATATATATTATATACGCTCTCAAAAATGTTCTTTGAAAAAGAGGTGGCGTGTCTCTGGACAAAAATACTTTGAGAATAAGGATCTTTCCCTATGGAGGGTTTGATCCTGGCTCAGGGCTAACGCTGGCGGCGTGTCTTAGCCATGCAAGTCGTGCGGGGGTAAGAGATGAACCTTCGGGTTCGACTCTTATCCTAGCGGCGGACGGCGGAGTAACACGTGGCTAACCTGCCCCTGGGAGGGGGATAACCACCCGAAAGGGTGGCTAATACCCCATACAGTCCTGAAGGGACATCCCTTCAGGATGAAAGCGGGCCTCTGCTTGCATGCTCGCGCCCAGGGAGGGGGCCGCGGCCTATCAGGTAGTTGGTGGGGTAATGGCCCACCAAGCCTATGACGGGTAGCCGGCCTGAGAGGGTGGCCGGCCCGAGGGGCACTGAGACACGGGCCCCACTCCTACGGGAGGCAGCAGGCTAGAAATTTGGGCAATGGGGGAAACCCTGACCCAGCGACGCCGCGTGCGGGATGAAGCCCTTCGGGGTGTAAACCGCTGTCAGGGGGGACGATGGGTTACTGGGTTAAAAACCCAGTAACTTGACGGTACCCTCAGAGGAAGCCCAGGCTAACCTCGTGCCAGCAGCCGCGGTAATACGGGGTGGGCAAGCGTTGCCCGGATTCACTGGGCTTAAAGGGGGTGTAGGCGGTCCGGCAAGTCAGACGTGTAACCCAACGGCTCAACCGTTGGACTGCGTCTGATACTGCCGGACTTGAGGGCGGCAGAGGAGAGCGGAACTCCCGGTGTAGCGGTGAAATGCGTAGATATCGGGGGGAACGCCGGTGGCGAAGGCGGCTCTCTGGGCCGTCCCTGACGCTGAGGCCCGAAAGCCAGGGGAGCGAAGGGGATTAGATACCCCCGTAGTCCTGGCTGTAAACGATGGGCACTAGGTGTGGGAGGCTCTAGCCTTCCGTGCCGAAGGGAAACCATTAAGTGCCCCGCCTGGGGAGTACGCCCGCAAGGGTGAAACTCAAAGGAATTGACGGGGGCCCGCACAAGCGGTGGAGCGCGTGGTTCAATTCGATGCTAAGCGAAGAACCTTACCTGGGCTTGACATGCTGGTGGTACTCCGACCGAAAGGTTGGGGGATCCCCTTTTGGGGAAGCCAGCACAGGTGCTGCACGGCTGTCGTCAGCTCGTGCCGTGAGGTGTTGGGTTAAGTCCCGCAACGAGCGCAACCCCTGCCCTTAGTTGCCATCAGCGTTCATGTGGCGGCTGGGCACTCTAAGGGGACTGCCGCCGATGAGGCGGAGGAAGGTGGGGATGACGTCAAGTCCGTGTGGCCTTTATGCCCAGGGCTACACACGCGCTACAATGGGCGGTACAATGGGTTGCGACCCCGCGAGGGGGAGCCAATCCCATAAAACCGTTCCCAGTTCGGATTGCAGGCTGCAACTCGCCTGCATGAAGGCGGAATCGCTAGTAATCGCCTATCAGCATGGGGCGGTGAATACGTTCCCGGGCCTTGTACACACCGCCCGTCACGCCATGGAAGCCGGGGGCACCTGAAGTCGCTCGCCCAACCCCTTAGGGGGAGGGAGGCGCCCAGGGTGAACCCGGTGACTGGGGCGAAGTCGTAACAAGGTAGCCGTACGGGAACGTGCGGCTGGATCACCTCCTTTAACGAGATAAATATGTCCAGAGACACGCCACTTTATTTTTTTATTAAATTCAGATGTCCTAAAAAGGAGGACGAGTATGAAAAGAATGATGAGCGTTGTACTTGCTGTGGTGATTGCTACACCGCTGGCAGCAGGCACCTTCGTGGGTATTGGAGGAAGAGGACCACTTAACCTTTTTACCCCAAATACAGTGGCTTGGAGATTCGGGAGATTCGTGAAAGGAATCATGATTGAACCAAGCCTCACTTTCAACTATACAAAAACAGCAAATAGATTCCCCTTAGATTCTTCAGATGTCGCCAATTTTAATATGGGATTTGATCTTCTTGGGATTTATCCATTCTTTAAAGTGCGTGATTTTGATGTGCATGCTTTAGTTGGTCTGGGTTTTGGATTTGGAAACAGCAAGACTACTTTTAAATTCTCTGCAACAGAAGGTGATTATACCAAAACCTCAACCTTTAATTTTGGTTTAGATTACGGTGTTGGGATGCAGGTATTTCTTACAAGAACTATTTCTGTGGGTGTTGATGCCATTTCAGGATTTAGCTACTCAAAAAGCAGTTTCAAATCTAAAACCGGAAATGTTACCACAGATCTGGGTAACTCAGGGACTCTAAATTTCGGACTGGACAATACAGTATTTAGATTCATGCTGTTCTTTGGAAGATAAGGTTATTTGTGTGGGCCTGTAGCTCAGTTGGTTAGAGCGTACGCCTGATAAGCGTAAGGTCGGTGGTTCGACTCCACCCAGGCCCACTAAAATTTTATGAATTATCTTTTTTTAACATTTTTTCTTTTTTTAAACAATACCCTCTCTCACAGTTCTGAAATTCCTATATATTTTCAGTATAAATCTCCTACATTCATTTCAGTTTTTCCCTCATATACTGAAGTTTTGGACAAAGGAAATATAATTATCTTTGAACTTCCGTGGAAGAAAGCACTCTGCATTTCTAATGCTTTTGGGAACAAATACTTCTGGTCCGGTATAGATGCTGAGGACACCAGTAATGTGTGTTTTGCAGCCGGGCTTGGTTTTAACAGAATAAGTGAGACATGGGCATTCTTCAGCAGGTTTAGTCATGAAAGTGAAAAGAATCTTGATCAATATGGAAATGTTCTTTCAAGAAGTAGTTCCTTATATCTTGAACCAGGTATCTCTTGGAGTATTTATAAAAATTTTTCTTCGTATTCGTTCACCTTCTCCTTTCCTCTGAAATTTGCTACATATAATGACCTTTTGGATACAGTGCACTTATCTCCCAGACTTTCCTATAATGTCTCTCTGTTTTACCAGAGAGAACTTTCCTCTCAATCTAAAATTTTATTTTTTGCAAATCGATTTAAACAATCTTGGGAAAAGGAAGTTAAAGATTATCTTTCAGATACTGTTTACACTTATGCTACAGATTCAGTGAGATACATTGTTGCTCTGGGATTGAATTTTTCACCTGTCAAAAATCTGGATCAGATGTTGTTAATTTATTTCAATGCAGAAAAAGAAGAGAAAGAATTAGGCTTTATTGCAGGTGTTAGCATTCCTATTTCACAGTATTTTTCTTTTAAAGGTGGAATCAAAGAAGGGTACTCTTTTAGAGAGATAAAAGAAGATGGTTACAACTTTAAGCATAGGAGTTTTGAGAGACCTCATTATGCGCTAGGTGTGGAATTCACCAAAGATTTTTTCAGTTTGAAGATCGGGGTTTCACCCCTTTATTTTTTCGAGCAGGATGAAGAAGAACCAATCAGTCTCAGATTTGATTTTAATACCCCCCTGTTTTAAGGATGCAGGACTATACCTATTTTGATCTTTTAATTTGTATCCAGGAAATAAGAGAATTTTTGCTTGGTAAAAAATTAGTATTTATAAGGGGAGGGAGGAAGGATTACTATATGGGATGTAAGGGTTCAGATTTGTATTTGCATTTTTATTATGGATACCCCGGATACCGATTAACCCTTACAGAGCAATTCCCTGAGGAGAATATGATGATTCTCGGTGATAAATATGGTGCAATCCTTATAGATGCTAAGGTCTCTGAAGATGACAGAGTGGCTGTACTTGTTTTCAAAAAAGTAAAAGCGAAGTGGGCTTTAGTATTTGAGCTTACAGGGAAAAATTCCAATTTAATTTTGATAAACCAGTCTGGTATCATCTCTTACATCGCTAGACCTGTAGGTCCTGCACAATCCAGGGTTAGGCAACTTCAGGTGGGCATGAAGTATACCCCCCCACCAAAACCAGGAAGGCTGAAATTGCCTACTTTTTTCGAAAAATGTCCAGGAGAAAGAGAGGCAGATAAGATTAAAAGTGGATATTTGCTTCTAAATAAGGACACACACACCCCCTTAGGATGGAGCCCTTGTGTTTACGGTGAAGAGATTGTTTTCAAAGTATATTCGCCTTATACTGTGGCTATAGAAGCGTATTATACTTTAATCTCAAGCCCCTCAGGAAGTAGCCGCGAATCTATACGCAAGGAAAGATTAAAAGAGGAGTTCGAGAAGATAAAAGAGTTTAAAAAATACAAAGATTTTGCCGATTTGTTGCTTTCCACCTTTCCCAGTAGTTATGTGTTTGAGAGTCCAGAGGTTCACTTAAACGGTACAGTGATCTCAGTGACACCGGGGAAGACGGTGAAAGAAGAGGCTGAAAAATACTACAAACTCTACAAAAAACTTAAACGCGGCTATGAAAAACTAAAGCAACTGTTAAGTGAAGAAGTTGAAGCCCCTATTCAAAGAACTCAAAAAGAAACTCCTTTACAACGTAAAAAAAGAGAAAAATATCTTGAATTTATCTCGCCGGGTGGACACAGGGTACTGGTAGGAAGGAACACTACTGGCAACGATTTTATTACATTCACTTTGGCACATAAAGAGGATATTTTTTTCCATGTGAAAGATTATTCAGGCCCTCACGTTGTTCTTATAAAAGGAGAAGGTCCGGTTTTGAGTGAAGACATCCTTTTTGCGGCTAGCAAAGCAGCAGAATACAGTAAAGCAGGTTTGGGTAAGATTGAGGTAATGTATACTAAAAGAAAAAATGTGTATCGAGTTAAGGGATTATCTCAAGGCAAAGTGTTTTTGAGAACTTATAAAACCATCGTGGTTGAAAAATGAAGAATTTATTCAATATTCTTGAAAAAGAAGGTATAAAGCTTGGTGGGAAAGAGAGAGAATTGTTGGTACAGTATGCAGACCTCATAAAAAAATTTAGTAACAGTTTATCTCTTGTTTCAAGAAAAGATTTACTCTTGGAAGTGGAGAAACAGTTCTACGATACGGTGGTGTTATCCAAATTTATAGGTGATTTTTCTTCTCTAGTAGACCTTGGGGCAGGAGCGGGATTTGTTGGTATAGTTCAAAAGATTCTTTTCCCTCATGCACAAATTTATCTGGTGGAGAGGAGGAAGAAAAGAGTGGCTTTTCTTGAGGTAGCAATCAAATATTTGGGATTAGAAGGTATACATGTCCTTGATGTGGACTGGAAAGAATTAAGACTGGAAGCGGATATTGCAGTTTCAAAGGCTTCCTGCGGGATAGACGAGCTCGTAACGTTGCTACCCTTTATTGTGAGAAAGGATGGAATACTGATCCATTTTTCTTCCTCCCGGGATTTGATGGAAAGGGCGAATCGTTTTTACTATTATTATTCGCCTTATAGAAAGACTCAGCAGTTTCTTTATGTATTCCAAAGAACTATATGAATGTTCCACGTGGAACATTTTAATATTGATTAGTTATTTTGTTAGAGTTATAATTTAACAATGAAGAAAATTGTAATTGCCAATCAGAAAGGTGGAGTTGGAAAAACAACGACTTGTCTTAACCTTGGTGCTGCTCTCGGTCGAATAAGGAAAAAGACCCTTCTAATTGATCTCGATCCCCAGTGTAATACAACAAGCGGCCTGGGGTTGGAAAATTATACGTACTCCATTTATGAAGTTCTTCTGGGAAGAGCAAATCCCAGAGATGTATTGTATGAAACCGATGAGGAGAATCTCTACATAATCCCCTCCAGCAGTTCTCTGGTAGGTGGTGAGGTGGAACTGCGTGATATTAAGGGCTGGCATTTTGTCTTGAAGGACATCGTGGATGAGCTTGATGAATTTGATTACATTCTTATGGATACACCACCTTCTCTGGGTACTTTGACAATCATAGCACTTGTAGCTGCTGATTCTGTAATTGTTCCTGTTCAATGTGAATATTATGCTCTTGAGGGCCTCACTCGCTTACTTAAGACCATAAAGCTGGTTAAGAGCAGCTTCAATCCAGATTTGAGAATTGAAGGACTTCTTCTCACCATGTATGATAGGCGATTAAATCTATCTAAACAGGTGGAAGAGGAAGTTAGACGATATTTTGGTAGGAAGGTATTCAACACAGTGATCCCAAGAAGTATCAGACTTGCAGAAGCTCCTAGTTTTGGTGTTACAATCCATAAATATGCCCCCGATTCAGCAGGGGCTTTTAATTATTTGCAACTTGCAAAGGAGTTAGAAAATGGCTCGAAAGGCGCTTGGTAAAGGTATCGGGGCACTTATACCCGATGCAGAGATAATTGAGAATGTAAAATTAATTGAACTGGAGAAAATAAAAAGAAATCCATACCAGCCAAGGGGAGATGTTGAAAAAGAATTAGAACCTCTTGTGGAATCCATTAAGAAGCAGGGTGTCCTTGAACCAATTCTTGTAAGAAAGGAGGAGGATGGGTATCTTCTTATTGCGGGTGAAAGGAGATTGCTGGCCGCAAAAAAAGCCGGCCTTAAGAAAATCCCCTCCATGGTCCTCAACGTTTCAGACAATACGGTGGCTGAGATTACACTCGTTGAAAATTTATTAAGAGAGGATCTGAATCCAATTGAAGAAGCCACTGGATTTGCACTTTTAGTTGAAAAGTTTGGATATACACATGAAAAAATAGGAGAGCTTGTGGGGCTTGACCGCGCTACTGTGAGTAACAAGCTGAGGCTTTTGAGGTTGAATGAAGAGGTCAAAGATTTACTGAAAGAGGGCAGAATACAGGAGGGGCATGCTAAGCTTCTAATTACCCTGAGTCCTGAGGATCAGAAAAGAGTCGCCAGTATAATAGTTAAGAAACAATTAAATGTGCGGGAGGCAGAGAATGTTATAAAAAGATTAAAGCAAATGGATCAAAAAAGTAAAGTCATGCCCTTAAAAGTGAAATCTGAGTATTTACAACAGCCAGTTTATGTAAAAGTCGGGAAGAGAGGAGGAGGGCAAGTGGTAATTAAATTTAAAAACAAGACAGAACTGAAGGAAATTTCTGAGAGGCTCGGCTTAACGATGGAGGGATTCTAATGCAGTCTTTTCTGCTTTTTCTGGCTATTATTTCTAGCAAGGGCTATTCTTTTCTCGAGGTTTCACCATCCTCTGAATTGACCTTGTTGAATTATTTGAATACAGGGAATCCATCTTCATATGAGAATGGCATCCATGTATTATTTTCCTCATCTCTATGGGATGGATACTCAAAAATTCACGAACTTGCATTTTTCTATGAAAAGGGAGTTGTAGGTTTTAGATATTATGACTTTGGAGAAATGGAATATAAACCAGATGTCCCCGATGATCAGTTGAACTTAAGATATAATCCTACTGCATATATTATCTATGCGGGCAAGAGAATAGATATAGATAAAGAGTTGTCCTTCGGTGTCAGAGCCTCCTATTTTCGTTTTGAAGTGATTAACGATAAGGTGGAATCTTTTTTAGGTTCTTTTGGATTTCTTTACAAACCGTCTTATCTCGGTGATCTTGTTCTGTCAGCTCATGTGGATAATTTGTCTTTTGATACTGGAGTGGAAGAAAATTTCCCTCTTCCTATAAAAATTAATACTACTTTCTACTTCCCCATAAGGGGTATTTTGCTCTCATATTCTTATTCTAAAGTTGTGAGACAGGATAATAGAAATATCATAAACGGATTTGGTGTGACTCACAGGATAGGGGCTTCATATACCCCTCATAGATTGTTTTCAATTGGGGGAGGTATTTTTGTTGGAGATGATCCCAGAGTCTTCGAGGGGGTTTTAAAATTAAGAGTAAAGAACAATTTCTTTTTGGTTTACAATGGGAGCTACAGAAGAGATGGTCTATCGCCTGTCCATTCTTTCGTGGTGGAGGTTAGGGGCAAATGAAAATTCTGGATTTTGAAAAACCCATTTACGAGATTGATAAAAAAATCCAGGAATTAAAAAAAATGCTCGGAGAAGATTCGCAGCTGGAAGAGGAAATAGCAAATCTTGAAAGAAGGGCACGAGAATTGAAAGAGAAGATTTATAAAAATCTCAATAGATGGCAGAAAGTACAACTTGCAAGGCATCCTGACCGTCCTCATGCAGTGGGCTATATAAAAGGAATGATTCAAGATTTCATCGAATTGCATGGCGACAGAAATTTCAGAGATGATCCCTCCATCATTACAGGTTTGGGTTTTATCGATGATTATAAAGTAGCTATAATTGCCGAAGAAAAGGGTAGGGATACAAAAGAGAAGATATGGAGGAATTTTGGAATGCCACATCCAGAGGGATACCGAAAGGCTATGCGTATTATGAGACTGGCGGATAAATTTGTGATGCCCGTCATAACCCTAGTGGATACCCCTGGTGCTTTTCCCGGGATTGGTGCGGAAGAAAGAGGTCAGGCTCAGGCAATAGCAGAAAGTATTAAACTTATGCTCAAGTTGAGGGTTCCTGTCATCACTGCTATTATAGGAGAAGGAGGATCAGGAGGAGCATTGGCAATCGCTGTGGCAAATGTAGTCCTTGCTCTGAGATATTCAATTTACTCAGTAATCTCACCTGAAGGATGTGCTTCCATTTTATGGAGGGACTCTACACGGGCCTCTGAAGCTGCAGAGGCTTTGAAATTGACTGCAGAAGACCTTTTCGAATTTGGAATCGTCGATGAAATTGTTGAGGAACCCCCAGGAGGTGCACACTGGGATCCTCATGTTGCAGTTGAGAACCTCAAAGTTGCCCTTTTGAAACACTTAAAATCTTTGCTCAGACTTAGCCCCGAGGAGTTGAAAAAGCAGAGAATGGCAAAGTTCCGCAGCTTTGGTGTTTTTGCTGAAAAATAATCTATTTACTACCTCTCCGTACAAGTGGAATACCCTGTTTACATAAAGGGCAGTCTTCAGGTGCATACACCTTGGCTTTTTTTCTAATCAATGAAAGAATTGGAAAATTCAGTTCTCTATCCTGAGGCCTTCGATCTATTAACACAAAATATCCTACTACAGCTGCTCCATGTGAAAGTACCAAGTTCTTCACCTTCTCCAGAGAACCACCGGTAGTGAGTACATCGTCTACAACAAGCACTCTGTCTGAATCTTTTAGCTGGAAGCCTCTACCTAGAATAAACCCCTTATTGGTTTTTTCAGCGTAAAAAGCCAGTTTTTGCAAAACTTCTCCTACTGCAAATGCCACAAGAGCACCACCGGTAAGGGGTCCGATCACCACATTGAAGTTGAGTTTATTTAATTTTTGTTTCACCTGCATAATTAGAGAGCGTATTAGATAAGGTTTTTCCAGAAGGCGAAACTTTTCAAAATAGATATCAGAATGAAAGCCACTGGTTAGCAGGAAATGGCCCTTAAGTATAACCCCATTCTCTTCAAGTACTTTTTCAAAATCCATCTTTTACTCCAATTTTATGGTGGAGAAAATAATCTGTGCCCGCAACAGATATTCCAATTTTTCTTTTCTTTCAGGTGCAAAGATACCACCATCAAGAAGATAGAATTTTCCATTGTGGTTAAAAGCTATAGATATGAAACCACCACCAATGACCAGTGTATCATTGGCCCATGGGCCAATGATGCGGAGAGCATTTTCGTTGAGGAATTCTAGGGTATCAATTTTAATCTGAGACCTGATCACTTTGTCGCCCTCATAATAAATTTCCGCAAGTGAATCACGAATGTCCAGAATATTTTGGGGCATTAAATTAGGTTTTGCACTGGATGTGTATATAAAGATGAATCTATCAGGATAATGCTTCACAAGAGAAAGAAAGTTATTTTCGGTTCTCCAGTATTGCCAACCTTCAGGTAATTTAAGCGAAATTCCATAATGTTTTCGTATTTCTTTTTCTTTCTTTTTATCCCTACCTGTAAAATAAGCTTTCATTCTCAAAAAATGAAAATATCTTTCCAGAAACAATTCTTTCAGCACAGGACTATAATCCTCCACATATTTTTTAAGCACCTGTTTTTTAGGAGCAAGGACACCAACCACAAAGTCCCCTCTTCTAAAGACATTCTTAGCCTTATATACTCCCTCTTTTACGTTACCAAAGATTCTTTTGAAAAAAGTGTAATTCGGAGATTCGGGGAATGAAAAAATTAACACATTTTTAAATCCAGCATATGAGATAAACTGTTCATATGCAACATAATCTATGTGGAAAAGAGGGTCCCTATGGGGAGTATAAAAAGTATCATTAACAATGCTATTAAAGTATTCTGCTTCTTCGAGAGCGTCATCACAGACAAGTATAATTTGGTTTTCTCCCCCTCTTGGTATTTCTTCAGGAGCCTTACATGTAATTGTGAGGAACAAAAAAAGCACTACAAAAGCTCTTAACCTACCCAACATATATGATATCCTCCTTCTTGATTTTTTTAATATGTGCTGATACTTCAGGTATATTCAAAAATTCGGGGTGGTTCTCAAGTATATAAAAGGCCTCAGAACGGGCTTTTTCAATAAGTTGTTGATCCCTCAAAATATCAGCAATTCTGAATTGAGGTAGTCCATGTTGCCTTGTCCCCATAAATTCACCGGGTCCACGGAGTCTCAAATCTACCTCTGAAAGATAAAATCCATCATTACTTTTTACCATGGCATTAAGTCTTTGTTTTGCATCTTCTGTTAATTTAGCAGAAGTTATTAAAATACAATACGATTTTTTGGAGCTGCGGCCTATTCTCCCCCTTAGCTGGTGAAGTTGAGCAAGCCCAAATCTTTCCGCGTGCTCAATCACCATTATAGTTGCATTTGGAACATCTATACCCACCTCGATCACGGTAGTAGAAACGAGAATGTGTATTTCACCTCCTCTGAAACTTTGCATAATACTTCTTCTTTCTTCTCTGGGCATACGACCATGAAGCATGGCTATATTCAAATCCTTAGGTGTCCTTGAAAGAAGGTATTCGTATACTTCTTCGCAGGCTTTAACCTCAATTTTTTCGGATTTTTCTATCAAAGGGGTTATTACATAAGCCTGATCACCTTTCTTAACTTGATCAAATACCCAGTTGTATATGATATCTCTCTTCGATTCCTTTCTCACTGCTGTAACCACGGGTTGCCTCCCTGCAGGCTTTTCGTCTAAGATACTAAGGTCAAGATCTCCGTAGAGTGTGAGAGCAAGAGTACGAGGGATAGGTGTAGCTGTCATTACCAGAAAGTGAGGAGTTAGGTTATTACCCTTAGCCATTAGTTTAGAGCGTTGTATTACGCCAAATCTATGCTGCTCGTCCACAACAGCAAAAGCCAGGTTTTTAAACTTCACAGATTCCTGAATTAGTGCATGTGTCCCAATAATTATTTGCATTTCACCTGAACAGATTGCATTGGCAATACTCTCTTTCTCTGATTTCTTCATTCCACCAACCAAAAGACCCACAGATACACTGAGTGAGGACAAAACGTCAGATATTACGATATAATGTTGTTCAGCTAGGGTCTCTGTAGGAGCCATCAAAGCAGCCTGAAAACCATTTTCTACTGCCAAAAGCATTGCATAAACTGCAACAACGGTTTTACCCGAGCCCACATCCCCCTGAAGCAATCTTTGCATGGGTTCTTCCTTTGCCATGTCATATTCGATTTCTTTTATAACTTTCTTTTGTGAAGAGGTGAGATCAAAGGGGAGTGTACGTAAAAAATCCTCTGTAAGAGTTCCTTTTTTAAAAAGTGGGACACTCTTCCCGGTAATTTCCTTTTTCTGTTTTCCCAATGTGAGGAAAAAATAAAAGAGTTCTTCAAAAGCCAGGGTATCACGAGCCCTTTTGGCCTCATCAAGATTGTCGGGAAAATGTAGCTTCTTTATGGCGGTGGCCCTGCTGTAAAGTTTATATTTCTCTCTAATAGCCTCCGGTAAAGTCTCTGGAATGTGTATAGAGGGTTCTTCAATAGCTTCGTGAATTATTCTTCTGAGAAAACGAGTGTCTAGGCCTTCGGTTTGAGGATATATAGGTACTATGGAACCGGCAACTAGTTCTTTTTTCCCTCTTTTCCCTGTTACTGCATATTCTGGATGAACAAAAATCGGTTTATTGTAAAGCTTGTCAAGTGTTACCTTCCCTGTGACTATTACCTCATCACCCAAAGAAAATTGTTTTACAATTTCAGGAATAGTCCAGCAGATTTCAATCCAACCTGTGCCATCCTCTATTACAATGGCTGAACCATTCTTTCCAAAAATTTTTCTTGCTCCCTTTAGACTGACAAAACCTCTCACTGTTGCATAAATTTCTGGTTTAATATCTTTAATAGGGATAATGTTTCGTCTATCTTCATACCTTCTTGGTGCTAAATAGAAAAGATCTTCAATGGTGTTAATTCTCAGTTTTCTTAGAAGTGCTGCTCTTTTTGGACCGACGCCTTTGATATATCTTACATCTGTTTCCAGAGTATATTTTAACTTTTTCTTGCTGCCCATGCTATGAGAGAGGTGCTCATTATAAACCTGTAAATATCCTTGAAATCACTGGAAGAGAAGCTGACCTTTCTTCCATCTATAAGAACTGCTCCTGGAATTATGGAGGCTGTGTAAGCTTTTGAGGTGTCCAGTAGTTCTATTTCCACAGTATAGGGGGGTTCCCACTTTATAGGAGAGATTTTTTCCATATTTTCCACCGCTTTCCGGACCTTTATCTTATATTCCTCTACCACTTCTTTCCATGGTCTCATTCTAGCAGCAAATTTTGAAATGGCATATTTGGTGATTACAAACTGAGTTTCAGGAAAATTTTTTCTTGAAAAGTTAAAAAGTTGATTGTCACCAGATATTAATATAACAGGAACATTGAAATGACCGGCAAGAAGAGCATTGATTTCAGACTCTCCTACACCTCTACCGTTTATCTCGATTTTGGAAATGCTAGAGGAAGAATAGGTATGATCCATCTGCCCTGGAGTTAGTCCACAGGGGGCATGATATCCTATAAACATGCAGGCATCAAAAGTTTCATCCAGCCCGTGCATCATGTAAAATTTTCGAGGATATCCTCTAATGACCTCCACATAATCAGGTAACTCCTCCATAATAAGATTTTCTCCGTATGAGTGAGAATCGGCAACCAGGACATTTAATTTTCCCTTTGTGGATTTTTCAAGAATACCAAGTACCACCTTAAGTTCCCTCGTTATGGCCCTTTTTATGTCCTGTTTATCCTCACTCCAGGAGGAAAGCCCCCATAAACCTTCCATATCAATGGAGATATATATCTTCATCTTTCACCTCACTTTCTGGAGTTTTGCCCCAAAGAAGTAGTCACAATTATATTTTATCCCTTCAATGAAAAGAAATCCATTTTTAACGAAATTTTCTGGAATATTTTTTTCCGTAACTAGTTTGAATTCGGTAAATTTGTTAAGAAAATACTTTATACTTTCTTCGTTCTCTTCAGGTTCAATTGTACAGGTAGAATAAAGAATAAAGCCTCCTTTTTTAACAAGTCGGGCAGCGTTTTCAAGTAGTTTCCTTTGTAAAGCGCTCATTCTATGTATATCATCCTCTTTAATTCTCCATTTTATTTCTGGCTTCCGTCGTAATGTACCGAGTCCTGTACATGGGACATCAAGGAGTATAAAGTCAAATTGATGTTTGAAGTGTATATTTGAAGAATCTCCAGCAACTATATCTATATTTTTAATACCCATTCTCCTTCTCAGATCCTTAATTAGTCTGGACCTGCCTTTATTTTTCTCAACAGCCACTATCCAAGCCATATCAGATGTTAATTGCGAAATATGTGTTGTTTTTACCCCTGGTGCTGCTGTCATATCCAGAATTGTAGAATGAGGTTCAGGATTGAGATAGTGTACGGCGATCTGGGTGGAGAGATCCTGAACCAAGTAGAAAGATTCGTCTATGGGGAGAAACTGGGGAGGAGTTTCTATTCTCAGTGTTTCCGGAAAGTAGAGCCTTTCAAAATTAACGCCACTTTTTTTGAGTTCTTTTTCAAAATCAGATGGCGTAACTTTTAACGTGTTGATTCTGATAAATATTATGTGTGGAGAATTGTTATATTCCATCAGTCTAACACATTCTTCCTCTCCCATCCTCTGTCTCCATCGCTCATATAGCCATTTAGGATGAGAATATTTGATCCATAGTTTTTGTGGTTCAGGTCTTTCTGAAGAAATTGTTCTTAACAGAGCATTAACGAGAGCGGCGGTTCCCCGATGTCCTACCTTTTTTGCTAACTTCACGTATTCGTTGACGGTAGCATAAGGGGGAATGTAAAGAAAAAGGATTTCGTACGTCCCGAGTCTTAAAATATTCCTAATGTAAGGTGGTAATTCCTCAATGGAGTATTTCTCAAGAAATTTACTGATGGTCCAGTCAAGACGCAGTTTTTGCTTCACCGTTCCGTAGAGAAGTTCAGTGAGAAGAGCTCTATCCCTTCTATCTTGAACCTTAAAAAGGAAATGTGTCAGGATTTTATTTAACCATGCGCCTTCTTCAAGGACTCTTATGATAACATGGAGGGCGATTTTTCTTATGTTCATTTAATCCCCAATAATATGCAACAATTCTGAGAAGGATTTTATGCAGAAGTCCGCTTCAAACTTTTTATTACAATCAAGAGAAAGAAGTATTGTTTTAATACCATATCTTTTTCCCGTTTCAATGTCCTCTTTTTTATCACCAACAAAATAACATCTTGAAAAATCCAGCTCTGGATATGTTTTTTTAATTTTTTTCAATAGAAATGTTTTCGGTTTTCTGCAGGGACACCTTTCTCCAGGATGATGTGGACAGAAATAATTTCCCTCTATCAAAATCTTTTCCGTTTTTAATCTGCTCACAAGTTCTCGCATTATCCTCTCGGCTCTCCTGTAAGAAAAATACCCTCTTTTTATTCCAGATTGATTGGAAACTATAAAAAATTTATAACCTCTATTTTGTAAGACCTTAAGGGTCTTTATAACGTCTTTCTTGAATCTTATATAGAGGGGAGAGGAAAGATAGTGTTTCTCCTCGATGAGGGTACCGTCTCTATCAAAAAATATCGCCTTTTCCATGGGATTTTTTTAGAAAATCGAGCAGCGCCCCGATAGCCTTACCTCTGTGGGATATTCTGTTCTTCAAATGTAAAGGTATCTCACCGAAGGTCTTGCCTAGAGGAGGATAGAGAAAAATGGGGTCGTATCCAAATCCGGAATCCCCCCTTTCCTCAGAAGTGATAAAACCATGTATCTGCCCTTCAAAGAATTGAATTTCATTGCCCATGTACAAACAGATTACTGTTTTAAATTTCGCAGATCTTTTGTGGAAAGGAACACCTTCCAGCAACCTGAGCAATTTTTTTCTGTTTTCAAGATACGAAGATTTTTCTCCGGCAAATCTACTGGAAAAAATTCCTGGGGTACCATCAAGGTGATCCACAAATAATCC
>Ga0190349_1000259_pt1 | contig 17744 bp, 19 predicted proteins | sample 48721378_MG_FD_179798 | JGI IMG/M metagenome (GOLD analysis project Ga0190349, IMG submission 179798) | Hydrothermal vent microbial mat bacterial communities from Southern Trench, Guaymas Basin, Mexico - 4872-13-7-8_MG | ecosystem: Environmental > Aquatic > Marine > Hydrothermal vents >...
CATAACCTAACCTCCTTTCCAGCAAGATTAGGTTATTTTATCTATTGATTTTCTCCTCCTCTACGGTTAGATTCTTAAATGACAAGATAATACCTCTACGGTTAGATTTTAGATGATTTGATTCGACAACTTGAACTTTTAGCTTGAATAGATTAGACTATATTTCAAACTTAAATAATTTAAAAATCGAAGATAAAATGCCCGAAGCTACAATTGAAGACAGAGTTAAAGCCCTGCTTGAAGAGCTTCCTCCAGGGGTGGAATTGGTAGCAGCGGCTAAAAGTAGAACTCCCCAGGAAATATTAAGAGCGGTTAAAGCCGGAGTTAAGATAATAGGTGAAAATTACCTCCAAGAGAGTTTAGCCGCCTACCAAATTGTCGGACGTTTGGCTAAATGGCATTTTATCGGTCATCTGCAGAAGAATAAAGCAAAAAAAGCCGTTGAGATATTTGATATGATTGAAACCATAGATTCAGTTAAAATCGCTGAAGAAGTTGATAAAAGATGCTCCAAGCTGGGCAAAACGATGCCTGTTTTAATTGAAATAAATAGCGGCCGTGAGCCACAAAAATTTGGTATTTTGCCTGAAGATGCAGAGAATTTTATCAGAGAAATTTCCAAATTGAAGTATTTAAAAATTCAAGGATTAATGACCATGGGGCCCTTGGCCGGTAATCCAGAAGAGGCCCGTCCTTACTTTGTTGAAACCAAAAAGCTTTTCGATAAAATTAGATCTCTCAATATACCTGGCGTGGAAATGAAATATTTATCGATGGGTATGAGTAATTCATACAAGGTGGCAATCGAAGAAGGGACCAATCTGGTGAGGATTGGCACCAAAATCTTCGGACCCAGACAGACCTGAAACTAAACCCCTTCCTTTTCTTCACCTGCTTCTTTTTCCTCAGTTCGTCCCTTGGCTTTTTCACTTTCTTCTATAGCCTCTTCTACAGCCTGATCAAAATCCTCGCCCAGGTCTTCACCCATTTCTTTGCCCATTTTTTTCATCCAGCGAGCCACACTGCGGGGATCATTTTCATCCAGCCCCGCCAGTTTAGAAGGGTCGGCCAAGCTTTCTAAGCGGCTTTCCTCAGAACGGAAAATGGCTATTCTAGAAATTATTTTTTCCAGATTTTCACTGCTACAGTTTTGACATCGGGGCTTAAATTCAGATTTTATGCTCAAAGTGATGAAAACTGATTTATGACCGCAGTCAAGACAGCGATATTCGTAAATAGGCATCCTTTTTATCCTTCAATAATTTGTAATTATTTAATTTTACGCAGCCCGCTATGGATAGCAGGCCCTACCTTTTACTCCTAACTCTCTATTTTTCACTTTTCTCCTCTTACACTTTACTGTTTACTCTTCACTTTTCACTTTTAACTTTTCACTCATATAAGGATCCCTTCTTTCCATCCCAATTTAATGAGTTCAATCTGATCAGGGTTACTTACTCCCAGGTGATATTTGGTATCAGCTAAAAATATATGTTTAGCCGGTGTCTGGAGAGCACGCTCCCGACCGAAGAACTGCCGCCTTTTTGCCTGGAGAATTCGCAGTCCAGTTGAATCCACAGCCACTGGATCCTGACCAACTATCAGACCTTTATATTCCCAGATATATTTATTGTTATAATGATGAGGACCGATACCATGGAAAAGAGGGGTTAACATCACCAAGATGTTAAGTCTTGTCTTTCCTCTAACCAGTGGTAAATTCCAGATTTTGGCTAAATCAGCGCAGGAATCATGATGATAGGCTGAAGGCACAGGTACAAATTGGATGTAATTTTTAAGACAGCTGCCCATGCCTGCCCAGTAGTGTGTCCGGGCTGGGCGGGCATTAATAATGGCAGTCGCTTTTTTAAAAATAGGATTGCGTAGGACTCCCCTATCATCAATGCCTATATTGCTCTCAGGGACTCCAACCTCCATCACTCTCTTCTTGATTGCCTGTTCAACCTCTACTCCAGTAGGAAGAAAACGCCAAACATTGGTTTTTATGCCAACAATATCAGAAGGCTCCACTAGCTTCTGCCAGGCCTTTAAAATATCATTTTCGCTAAGTAAAGCGGCCACTGCTTCATCCAACATCTTCTGAATTACTTTAGGGTTTGGCTTTTTAAAACCCAATAAAGCCTCCTTGTCTCTAATCAAAACAACTCTGGCCCGTTGAGAAAAAGCTTCTTTAAAGAAGATTCCCTTTCTCCAGGGAAAAGCAGCTGTTAAAGGAACGAAGGCGGAAAAGCGGAGAAAATGACGCCGAGTGATTATTTTATCTTTCATGATTTTTTGCTTTCCATAATAGAGCTAATTTTACTCCTAATTATGATTTTAACTGAATTAATTTTATCAAAATCTTTAAAAGAAATTAAGAATTAAAGAGCTATAATCTCAAAATCATGGCTATTTACCTGATTAACAAAGTTATCCAAACCAGTTGTGTCTAGACCACTATCATGTATTATTTTCAATAAATAAGAATTTTTTATAAAAATATATTAATTCTTATCAATTCTATAAAATTATGTTAAAATTAATTCTTCTTTAAGTTAATATCTATATCGGGCATAAAAATTATAAACATTTAAAGCCTTAAGGAGTAATAAATGATAAAGCTTTCAACCAAAGGAAGGTATGGGACAAGGCTTATGCTCAGCCTGGCTCATCATTATACCAATGGAAATGAAGCTGTGATCCTGAGAAGCGTGGCCGATGAGGAGGAAATCTCCATCCGCTATCTGGAACAAATCATTATTCTTCTTAAAATCAACAGGCTAGTTAAAAGCACCCGTGGGGCTGGAGGCGGGTATACTTTGGCCCGCCATCCATCTAAAATAAAGGTCAGCGAAATCCTCCAAGTCCTGGAAGGTTCCTGCTGTCTGGTAGATTGCGTTGATGATCCTAACTACTGCGACCGTATTCCTACCTGTGCTGCTTATGATATCTGGAAAGAAGCCAGTTATCTGCTCAAAAACTATTTCGAGAACATTACCCTCCAAGATTTAATAGAAATATCTAATAAAAAGCAGAAAAAAGCTAAAATTAAAGAAAAACGTGCCTCTTAATTAGTAAAAGCAGTTACAAGTAATATTTAAGGTTAAACCCCCTTTATTTTCCTTACCTGTCAATCCAATAGATAAAAGTCATTCCATTAAAACAACCCCGCAATTACGTACGGGGCTTTAGTCCAATGCAAGCTTCGCTTGTCCTAAGTCTTCTTTTTCCTGGTACTGTACGCACCTCTCTATCAACTTTTCATCCAAGCCCACTGCACTCACGAAATATCCAGCCGACCATATCCCTCCTCTACCATAATATCTCTTCGGTAGAAAATCAAATTTCTCCCACATCGCTTTCCCCGTATTCAACTTTATTATTTGAACGACTAGCAGGCTGTTTAAAGATCCTCCTCAGTTCGGAATTAATTATAGTACCCTGTATTCCAGAGGGAAGCCTATTTTCTGTAAGGCTTGCTGTCCTTAGCGGGTTGTAAACTAAATAATTCTTTTTTGACACTCTGTTTCGCCTGTGTTATATGTTTTTAACTAAAGTAAGGAAACATATATAAGCTAACTTTTTAAATCAAGAGAACACTCATGAAAAAAATTGGCCGCTTACATGTGCTGACAGATATAGTTTTACAAACGCGTTTTTCCCACCTCGAGCTGGCCCAAATGGCTATTAAAGGAGGGGCTGATACCATCCAATTCCGCCAGAAAAGCGGCCCCACTCGAGTCTTGATCCAGACGGCCAAGAAGTTGAAAAATTTATGTAGCGAGAATGAGGTAACATTTATTGTCAATGATCGCGTCGATGTGGCCATTGCGGCTGAGGCTGATGGCGTCCATCTTGGCCAAGATGATTTTCCTATCCCTTTAGCTCGAAAATTGTTAGGAGAAGAAGCAATTATCGGTGGTTCCGCGGCTACTCTTGAAGAAGCCAAGAAGTGTCTGGCTGAAGGGGCAGATTATATCGGCTTTGGTCCAGTCTTTCCGACAAGTTCTAAAACAGATGCTGGCCCTGTGTCAGGAATTAATATCTTGAAAAAAGTAGTTGAATCTATACAACTTCCAATTATTGCTATTGGAGGTATATCTCCCATGAATACTCATCAAGTGATAGAAGCTGGTGCTTATGGAATTGCCGTCATTTCAGCTGTTTGCTGCCAGGATGACCCAGAAAAAGCTACCAGGGCCCTTTTTCAGGCATTAAAAAATGATAAATAAAAGGAAAAAACTATGGCTGAGACTATCGCTGATATAGGTGAATTTGGACTGATCGATCGTATTCATCAGCTTGTAAAAAAAAGAGGAGTTGAACTGCCTCCATCGAGCCTGGGAATCGGTGATGATACAGCCTTTTTTAGCCCCCGACCAGGGTTTGAACTACTCCTCACCTGCGATTGTTTAGTTGAAGGGAGACATTTCTTGCCTGAATTTATCAGTCCCTTTAATTTGGGGCGGCGGGCAATGAGCGTTAACCTCAGCGATATTGGAGCCATGGGCGGCCTCCCTCTTTATGCCCTTGTTTCATTAGGGCTAAAAGCTGATATGTTAGTGGCCGATGTAGAAGCTATGTATAATGGCTTTCTTGAGGAATTAAATCCTTTTAAAGCCTCTATAATCGGGGGCAATATAACCAAGGTCAAAGATGCTACATTCATCGATATCACTCTAATTGGCCAAGTAAAAAAAGGTAAAATCGTTCTTCGTTCTACCGCTAAACCAGGTGACTCAATTCTAGTTACAGGCTTTCCTGGCCAAGCTGCGGCCGGGCTAAGGCTACTGCAGCAATCTGGAGTAAATGCAGAATCAAAAAAAGACCCTCTTGTCCGAGCCTTTATCACCCCTAGCCACCGAGCTTGGGAGGGCTCAAGAGTAGGAAATTCAGGCTTGGCCACAGCTATGATTGACATTAGCGACGGCTTGCTGGGAGACTTAGGCCATATCTGCCAAGCAAGTGGGATTGGAGCAGAATTAGATCAAAATAAACTACCACTTAGTGAGGATTTAAAAAGATTTGCCGATGAGTTTGAACTCAACCCCTATGAGCTGGTCTTAAAAGAAAGCGATGATTACGAATTGATAATTACCTGTAAGCCTGAAAAGGAGGCTGAACTCTGTTCTATTATAACCTCAACTGGCAAGGTACCTGTTTCTAAAATCGGCAAGATAGTAAATAAACCAGGGGAAATAATCCTTAAGCTGGTTGATGGCAGCCAGCAACGCCTTACTCCTTCAGGCTGGAATCATTTTACTCAATAAGGAGGAAAGAATGTTCGATGCTCATTTAGCCCAAAAAGCAGGCAAAAATCTGAATACTCTTCGCCATAAAAAGCCACTCATTCATAATATCACTAACTTTGTGGTAATGAATTATACAGCTAACGCTCTATTGGCCTGCGGAGCCTCACCAGTTATGGCCCACGCTCTAGAAGAAGTAGAGGAAATGGTTTCTCTGGCCAGTGCTTTGGTCCTCAACATCGGTACTCTCTCCCCTTACTGGATTGACTCCATGCTGAAAGCAGGCAAAAAAGCCAATGAGCTTAAAATCCCTATTATTTTGGACCCGGTAGGTTCTGGAGCGACCAAATTACGGACTTCTTCAGCCAAAAAGCTATTAAATGAATTATCGATAACAGTGATCCGGGGCAATGCCTCTGAAGTTCTCTCCCTGGCTCGCCAGAAATCAGTAACCAAAGGTGTAGATTCTATCCACAATGTTGATGAAGCGACCGGGACGGCTCTTAAGTTGGCCAAAGAACTTAAGACCACTCTGGTCATTACCGGTCCTGTTGATTTAGTGACAGACGGTCAACGCATTCATCGGGTATCCAACGGCCACCAATTAATGGGCTATGTTACCGGCACTGGCTGTACAGCTACAGTTATTATGGGAGCTTTTTTAGCTGTAGATTTTGATCCCCTTGAAGCTTCCAGTACGGGCTTAGCTTATTTTGGTTTAGCTGGAGAAATAGCTGCCAAAAAAGCTCAAACCCCTGGCAGTTTTCAAGTTGCTCTTCTCGATGCTCTTTATACTATCAACCCTAAACAGCTGGAAGAAGGAGCCAAGATTTCAACCCAATTTAATAAAGAAATAACATCTTAATTCAAAAATAGATGTGTATTTTACCCCACAAATAATCTTTAACCGCAAAATTAAATGGAAAAATTATTAATCTCTTATACTTATATTTAGATAGCGTACAATTTTGTTCTCAATTTTTGATTTAGGAGGGAGCCATCATAAACTGTACCTATTCCAGAGAAAAGAAAAGAATTTTTGTCAATTCGGTATCCTATAATTACAGGAGCGATGAGCTGGATTTCAGACAGTCAGTTTGTTTCTAAGATTAGCGATGCAGGCGCTTTTGGTTTTCTGGCTGCTGGCAACACGGAACCAAACTTGCTTGATTCAGAGATAAAAAATATGAACATTTTTTAGCCCAGACTGTTGATGGCAAATTTTTTAAATGATAGAATGCCTAATTGAGTTTTAATTAAAAGAAAGGGGAAGAAGGATGATTATTGCTGAGTTTGCTATTTTTCCTACCAGCGAAGGCTCATCTGTTAGCAAATATGTTAAAGAAGCGGTCAAAATAATCGAAGATTCAGGCCTGAAGAATGAGACCGGTGGCATGTCGACAACTATTGAGGCACCAGATTTAGCCTCACTTTTTAAAGTTATAGAAAAAACCCACAACCGAATGGTGGAAATGGGAGCCAAAAGAATTCACATTGACCTCAGAGTAGATCACCGCCTGGATAAAGAAGCCAGCATTGTTTCCAAACTTAAAGCCATCGGCAAGAAATAATCACAAAAAGACTGGCCAGAAAACGACAAGCCTTAAATCAAAATGAAAGTATCCATGCTAATAGCTTTATATAGACTGGAGATAAATAATTATAAAAGCATAGAAAAAGGAGGTCTTTAAATGACAAGATCATTTTTAAAAATTTTAATAATCATCTCAATCAGTTCATTTTTGGCTGTTTTGCTTTTCCTCAATCCTGATCTTTATGCTTTCCAACAAGCAGAAAAAGAACCCAATGATGATCCGGAACAGGCTCAGCCAATCCAACTCAACCAGACGATACAGGGCTTTTTTCAGAAAAAAGAAGATAGAGACTGGTATCGGCTGGATTTTTCCAAGGAAGGAAAATTTATCCTTCGGCTTACTCTGAGCGGAGTGAGCGGTTTTGAAAGCAAGCTTTCATGGTGCGACAGCAGCGGAAATGAAATTCTAAGATCCGATTTTGGTGATGAAGGTCAAGGCGAAATATTAACCAATGTTGGAGTGACCCCTCCAACTTATTTGATCAAGATAGAAGGCTGGGGAAAAAACATTAGCCATATTCCTTACACCCTTGAGGTTAAGATCCTTGGTTCCTGGGATAATTCCCAAGAATTTGAACCTAATTATGATACTGAACTGGGTAATCCCGTAAAACTAGGACAGACAATTAAAGGTTATGCTCAACCAGATAATGATGAAGATTGGTACAGCTTTTCTGTGCCTGAACCGGAAAAGGATATCCTAATCATAAGAACTTCAGGAATTGATAACATCAACCAGTCTCTTACCCTTTTAAACGAAGAGGAAAAAGAACTCAAAGTAATTGATATCGAAGAAGAAGAAGGAAAAGGAGAAATTATTGTCCGCATGAGGGTTCCCCCCGGGAAATACTATTTGAAGGTTGACAATTGGGGGATAAATCCTGATACCCCTTATGAGCTTCACCTAGGCCAAAAGCCACCGCCTCCAGCTACACCCCAGGAAGTAAAACAAGCTCTGGAGAAGGCTCTTGACTATTTAGCTGCTGAACAAACAGAAGAAGGCTGCTGGGGTGGAAAATATGAAAAAAATGCAGGAGTAGCCGGTCTTTGTTTAATGGCTTTAGTAGGAGGCGAGTGTGCTGGAAAAGATTATACAACTAACATAGAAAGAACTATCAGTTTTCTTAAAACCAAATACCATCCAAGTTCCAATTATAAGACGCCAGAAAAAAAAGATTATTGGGGTGGATTAATCGGAGAAGACAATCTAATGTATGAACATGGAATAGCTACCCTGGCCTTAGTCGAAGCCATGGCTGCCCTCAACAAGTGGGATTTAGAGCCTATGGTCAATGAAGCGGTGCAGTTACTTCTCCGCACTCAAAATACTGAGCATAAGCCTAAAACTTTGGGAGGGCCGGTCGATTCCTCTTCTCCTAATTATGGGGGATGGCGATACGATCCAGACAGTACAGATAGCGATATTTCTGTAAGTGGCTGGCAGATTTTGGCCTTAAAGGCAGCTCAAATGGCTGGCTTTGAAATCCCTGAATGGTCAAAAACAGCTTCAGTTAAATTCCTTCACAGCTGCTATGACGATGAAGAAAAATATTTTACTTATGAACCAGGAGGAGGAGACGAGGGCTGTGTTCGGGCCGGAGTAGGAGCTCTGTGTCTCAAACTTTTGGGAGACTCCCAAGATCCACGAGTTAAAAGCGCTATCCGTTATATGTTCGACAATCCACCTACCTGGATTTATGAAGACCCAGGGGATGGCTATCCATTTTATTACTGGTACTACGGCACCAGAGTCATGCTTGATGAGGGTGGGGCAGATTGGAAACTGTGGAAATCATGGATGTGCCGGCTCTTGGTTGATCATCAGAGCGATAATGGCAGCTGGCAGAGCAGCCAAGATGAGGAAGATATGCCTTATTACACTACTGCCTTGGGAGCCTTGATGCTCGAGCTCTGCTGTGGGCATGTACCCATCTACATGAGAAAAGAAATGCCAGCCTGGGGCTACATCCAGGTCAGACAAGAAGGCAGAGCTGCCTCCAAGATTCTTAAGAATATAGAGCTCGTTCTGGATGCTTCAAATTCTATGTGGGGTCAAATAAGTGGGGAAAGCAAAATTTCCATTGCTAAGAAAACCCTCCAGCAAATAATTACCAGTCTTCCCCAAGATATCAATGTCGGCCTTCGAGTTTACGGGCACCGTTTTCCCCTGCAAGACAAGCGGGCCTGCCGAGATACAGAACAACTAGCCCCAATTGGGCCTCTTAACAAGGAAATCTTGATTGAGGCTATAACTAATATCAAGCCTAAAGGCAAAACTCCCTTGGTCTTTTCTGTCTTGGAAGCTATCAAAGATTTCGTCGGTAAAGAAGGAGGAAGTATTATCCTCATCACCGATGGTATCGAAAGCTGTGGAGGTGATATCCGCTCTATCGGGGCGGCCGTCAAGAAATCAAACATCGAACTCAATCTGAATATCATCGGCTTTGACATCAAGGAAGCCAAAGCCAGGCAGGAGCTAGGATCCATCGCTAAAGAAGCAGGAGGGCTCTATCTTGATGCTGGAAATACTAAAGAATTAGTTTCTTCCCTCCAGCAGACTCTACAAATGCCTTTTGAAATATTAAACAACCAGAAAGAAGTTGTCGCTCTAAGCTTGGTAGGCGGAGAAGCCATTCGCCTTCGCCAGGGAAATTATTGGCTGCACTTCAAAATCGGTTCGCAGATAATTGAAGAAAAAGTAGAAGTAACCGGCCACAAAACCGTAACTTTTTGGCTTAAAAAAGTGGAAGATCGCTGGCTTTTAAAAAAAGATTGAAGAAAAATGCTCTAAATACTAAACGACATTCTCTAGAAGAAAAGATTCTCTAAGTAGATTGGGAAATAGCCAAAACAAAAATTCCTGAAGCTGTTATTAAACCTTTTGTCTCCATACCTTATTCAGCTCAAGACTCGCTCAATGAGCCCACCGCCAACCACTATTTGTCCTTCATAAAAAACAACTGATTGACCGGGGGTTATGGCTCTCTGGGCTTTCTTAAACTCCACCTCCATTTTTCCAGAACCCAAAGGAACAACTCTGGAATCAGCTTCGCGATGCTTATATCTAATTTTGGCTTTTAGGGAGAAAGGACCATCTATCTTTTCAAGAGAAGTTAAATGAATCTTTGAAGCTATAAACTTTTTTTTATAAAGATTCTCATTTTGGCCGACAACAATCTCATTTTTCTCAGCTCTTATTTCCAGGACATAAAGAGGATGAGAAGCTGCTATCCCCAGTCCCCGGCGCTGGCCGATAGTGAAATAAGCAATTCCTTTATGCTTCCCCAGAATTTTATGGTCAAAGCCAACAATAGGGCCTGGCTTAAAGGCTTCAGGAATTCGCTGGCGGAGAAAGCCTGGATAGTCATTGTCAGGAATAAAACATATCTCTTGACTTTCTACTCGTTCAGTCACCGGCAAGCCTTTCTTTCTCGCTATCTCTCTTACTTCCTCTTTAGTCAGATGGCCAATAGGCATCAAAATCCGCCTCAGGTGAGCCTGATTTAGCAGATAGATAAAATAGGATTGATCCTTTTCTTTATCTACACCTTTTTTAAGCAGATAGCGCTTTTTCTTAGCATCATATTCAATACGAGCATGATGTCCGGTCACCAGATAATCTGCTCCTAGCTTTTCTGCCCTGGCCATTAGTGTATTAAATTTAAGATACTTATTGCATCTAATACAGGGATTGGGAGTTCGGCCTCTGGCATATTCCTGGCAAAAATCTGAAATGACTTTCTCTTCAAATTCTTTTCTTAAATCGACTACAAAGTGTTGAATTCCCAAAAAGGTAGCTACCCGGTTAGCATCTTCTGCCGCTCTCCAGCCGCAGCATCTTCTTAAATTCTCTAAGTGACAGTATTCAGGAGGGAGATCGAAAAGTTTCATGGTTACACCGACTACCTCATAGCCCTTTTCTTTAAGAAGGGCAGCCGCCACCGAAGAGTCTACTCCCCCACTCATGGCCACCATTACTCTTTTTCTATTCATTCTCTACCTATTCATTCTCTACCTTAATAGCATAACATTTTTTTATTTTCCTTTTGACAAAAAATTTTTATCTGTTATAAGGTAGACATTTATGAAACTGGATACTGTAAAAAATGTCTAAAAATAATTTTATTAATGGAATTTTGGAGCAAGTGGGAAATACTCCACTTATCAAATTAAATAGAATTACCAAAAGTCTTAAAGCAGACTTATTTGCCAAACTGGAATTCTTTAATCCTATGGGCAGTGTTAAGGATAGAATTGCCAAATACATGATTGAAAAGGCTGAAAAAGAGGGACGGATAAAGCCAGGCGATACTATTGTCGATAGCTCATCAGGAAATACAGCTCTTGGCTTAGCTATGGTCTGTGCTATCAAAGGTTATAAACTGAAAATGGTAGTTCGTGATAATCTGAGCTCGGAAAAGATTAAATTTCTCAAGGCTTTGAATGTTGAGCTGGTTATGGTTGACCACACCTTACCACCAGAATCTCCACAAAGTTACAATAATCTTGCTCCTCGAATTGCACAAGAAACTCCAAATTCCTATTACTTTGATCAGCATAATAATAGGGAGAATAACGAAACCCATTACGCTACAACAGGCCCTGAAATCTGGGGGCAGATGGAAGGAAAAATTGACTATTTTGTGGCTGGGATTGGTACCGGAGGAACTATCTGTGGCGTAGCTCAATTCCTTAAAGAAAAAGACCCTAAAATTAAAATCATTGGAGTTGATCCTAAAGGCTCTATCTTTTATGACTACTTCCACTCCAGGAGATTGATTAAGCCTTCCCCCTATCTTCTGGAAGGCCTGGGCGATGAGTTTCTTATCGGCTGTGTTGATTTCAGCGTTATAGATGATATTTACCAGATAACCGATAAAGAAGCCTTCCGAATGACCAGGGAATTAGCTAATAAAGAAGCTATCTTCGCTGGTGGATCAAGCGGGGCTGCTCTCTGGGCAGCTATTAAGCTGGCCAGAGAAATTGAGGCTAAAGCCCGAATCGTCACTATCTTTGCCGACTCAGCCAACCGCTATTTAAGCACTATTTATAACGATTCCTGGCTTAAAGAACAAGGTATGCTCTGAGTCAAATTTAGCTTAATTCATAAATCATACCCTACGCAAATTGACCAGGATGATAGTCTCAACAACAAAGCCGACTCCGCCCATCAAAGCACCACCCTGCCCTGTAGTCTCGGACAGCCTGGAATCAGCAATACCTTAAAGATAAATTATTAAAAAGGCTTCCTGATAATATCTATTCTATCCTGAAGCTTTTAAAATTATGATTTAATAGATCTTTCTTTTCCTCTAAATCTTGATTTTACTTATTATTAGATGATTTTTTGAGTATAGATACTTATTTACTTAAGCATCCATAAATATTTTACTCTTATTCTATATATTCTATAGAAATAATCTTATTTGTCAATCGATTTATTCCTCCTAACCTCCTGATTTATACATGTCATTCAGTAATTTCCCAAAAAACCCATCTTGTTTTTCTCCCCTAATGAATTTAACTAGAATTTTTCTGAAAATTCCCGTATGATTTTTACCAGTAGCCATCATTTAAAAACTCTCCTTTCTTTTGAATTTTTTTTTTGAAAAGAGTTTACGATGGCTACCTCCTTAAATCAAAAATTGCGAACAAAATTGTACACTAGGCATTCACCTGGAGAGAATAATAATTTTTTTTATTATATTTAGCTTTCTTATTTGATCGTTCTAACAAAAATTGAGAAATAAGTATTGTTGCTCATTTTAATTTAGAGATCTGCCTCCTTCCAATATCCACTTTTATTATTGAAGTAATTATGTTAGAATTTTTTTGACATAATACTCAAGGAGTTAACATGTCTGGGCATTCTAAATGGCACTCTATAAAGCACAAAAAAGCTGCTCAGGATGCTAAAAGGGGAAAAATATTCACTAAAATTATCCGAGAAATTTCGATGGCTGCACGTTTGGGAGGAGGTGACCCAGAGGCCAATCCCCGTTTAAGAAAGGCCATTGCAGAAGCTAAGACTGTTAACATGCCGGCTGATAATATTAAACGAGCTATAATGAAAGGCACCGGCCAGCTGGAAGGAACTACTTACGAAGAGGTAACCTACGAAGGCTACGGCCCGGGAGGAGTAGCCATCTATGTCGAAGCCTTATCTGACAATAAAAACAGAACTGTTTCTGAGTTAAGGCATATTTTTTCCAAAAACGGTGGCAACATCGGTGAATCTGGCTGTGTAGCTTGGATGTTTAAACGCAAAGGATACATTGTTGTTGAAAAAACAAAAGCTTCAGAAGATGAGCTGTTAGATATTGCATTAGAAGCAGGGGCCGAAGATATAAGAGAAGATGGTAGCAATTATGAAATATTCACAAGCCCTGAAAACTACGAAGCTGTAGTCAATTCTCTCCAAGAACGCAATATCGAATTAGCTGCAGCTAATCTTGGTTATATCCCTCATAATTACGTTAAGCTTGAGGGGAAGCAAGCCCAGCAGCTCCTGCGTTTAATGGAAGAGCTGGAAGACCATGATGATGTTCAGAACGTATGGTCTAATTTCGATATCGATGAAGAGGAAATTGCCCGATATTCGGCCGAAAAATAGTTAGATGAGGGTGTTAGGCATCGACCCCAGCATACAATCAACAGGATTTGGCCTCATCGAATATAATCACCTCACCTACAATGTCCTAAGCTATGGAGTCATCAGGCCCCCGCGCCGCCTTCTTTTCTATCAAAAAATAAATGAAATAAAAGTTAATCTTGAAAAAATTATCGAAACTTTTGAACCTGAGGAGGTAGCTATAGAAAATCCATTTTATGCCCAAAATATAAGAACAGCCATTACTCTCGGTCAGGTAAGAGGAGCTGTGTTAGTGGCTGTAGCGGCTCATCAATGTTCACTCTATGAATATTCGGCTTTGGAAATAAAAAAGGCGGTGACGGGCTACGGTCAGGCCGATAAAAACCAGGTCAACACTATGATCAAAACGCTGCTTAATATCCAAGAGGAAAAATTACCAACTGATGCATCCGATGCATTGGCTACTGCTTTCTGCCATTTAAATTCACGAATATTTAAGGAAAAAATCAAAGAATCTAAATAGAAAAAGCCAATAAATGATCAGCTATCTCAAAGGAAACTTGATTCAAAAATCGCCCAACCAGGTTGTTCTTGATATTGGAGGAGTCGGCTACTGTGCCTGGATTCCCCTCTCTACTTATTTCAAATTAGGTGATCTTGACCAGCAGGTAGAGCTTTTCATCTATACTCATCTAACAGATAACTCTCTTGCTCTTTATGGATTTTCTACAGAAAAAGAGAGAGAAATATTTATGAAACTCATTAGCATATCTGGAATCGGCCCTAAGCTGGCTTTAAATATTCTCTCTGGTATAGAAGTTTCTGACCTTGAAGATGCAATCAGACAAAGCAATGTCACCCGCCTTTCTCTTGTTCCTGGCATAGGTAAAAAAACAGCCTTGAGAATTGCTCTCGAATTACAAGAAAAACTCGAAAAAAAAGAGGAAATTATCAAAACAAAAGGCTTCCAAGAAAGAGAAGATTTAATTTCTGCCCTGATAAACCTTGGCTTCAAGCGCAAAGAAATAGAAAAAATCGTAGATGAGACCATCAGCCAGCTGACTGTGGAGGCCGGCTTTGAACAGCTTCTCCGAGAGAGCCTAAAAAAATTAGCCAAAGTTTAAAATTGAGATGAAAGTCATGATTCTAGCTCCATTTCTTAGCTAATTTGCTGGCAAAAAATAAAAAAATGTTTATAATCTTCATTAATTTAAGTAGCCAAAACAAGGTAGAAATTAGATGAAAAAGCAAGCCAATATAGAGACCATCCTAAGTCCGGTCCGGACAAAAGAAGATTTGCTTTATGAGGACAATCTCCGTCCCCGGAATTTTGACGAATTTGTCGGGCAGACCACAGTTAAAGAAAACTTAAAAATATTCATTGAAGCCGCCCGAAAGCGCAATGAACAGCTTGATCATGTCCTTCTCTATGGGCCGCCAGGATTGGGTAAAACCAGTCTGGCCTATCTAATTGCCAACGAGATGGGCGTGGGCATCAAACCTACTTCTGGCCCAGTCATCGAAAGAACAGGAGATCTCTCGGCAATTCTTTCCAATCTGCAACAGAAGGAGATTCTTTTTATTGATGAAATTCACCGTCTTCACCCTTCAGTTGAAGAAATTCTCTACTCAGCCATGGAGGATTTCAGCCTGGACATCGTTATCGGTCAGGGTCCAAGTGCCCGTAGTCATAAATTAAAGCTCAAGAAATTTACTCTAATAGGGGCCACCACCCGGGCTGGCCGCATTACCGCCCCTCTTCGGGGCCGCTTTGGCATTATCCACCGCCTCGATTATTACGGAGAGGACGACCTGAAGAAAATAATCAAGAGGTCAGCTTCCATCCTCAAGGTAAGCATTGATGATAAGGGAGCCCAGCAGATTGCCCGCCGGGCCCGAGGAACACCTCGGGTGGCCAATAGGTTATTAAGACGGGTCAGAGATTATGCTGATGTAAGAGGTGAGGGCAAAATTACCTCAGAGGAAGCAGTTAAAGCCTTAGACATGATGGAAGTTGACACTCTGGGTCTGGACGATGTCGACCGAAAGATTCTATTGACCATTATTGAAAACTTCAATGGAGGCCCAGTGGGTATCAACACCATTGCCGCGGCTATCGACGAGGAGAAGGATACAATTGAATCTATTTATGAGCCCTTCTTGATGCGAATTGGCTTTCTGGAAAGAACTCTTCGCGGCCGCCGAGCAAGCTTAAAAGCCTATGGACATTTGGGTCTTGTTCCAACTTCTACTCAAAAAAAACTCTTTAAAGAGTAGGTCAAGATTCAAAAATTTTCAATCAAAATCAAACTAGAAAAAAATTAAAGGTATAAATTTTATTAAACTTTAATCGATAGAGTGCCAAATATGATCATCAACTTAGGCCCCAGAATTCAGGCTTTTAAAAAATGTTAACTGCTGACTTTGATTATTATCTTCCCCCTGAACTTATTGCCCAAAAGCCTTATCCTCGAAGAGATCAATCCCGAATGATGGTTGTCAAACGGAATACGGGTGAAATTATCCATACCTACTTCAAGGAGTTTCTTTCCTTTCTGAATAAAGAAGAAGTGCTTATCATCAATGACACCAAAGTTATCCCAGCTAAAGCGTGGGGGAAAAAAGGAGAAAAATACATCGATTTCCTTTTTCTTAAAGAAGAAAGCCCTCGTATTTGGCAGGTTCTCTGTCGCCCAGCCAAAAAGGTCAAAGTAGGAGATAAAATCTCTTTTTCGCCAGATTTGGAAGGCGAAGTTATTAGAATCGAAGAGAGAGGCAAAAGACTGATTAAGTTCAATTCTCCGCGTGTTCTTGACCGTTTAAAAAAAATTGGTTATGCTCCCCTCCCACCTTACATTAAACGGCCCAAAGCTAAGCAGTCACTCAGGGATTTTGATTTAAAAAGATATCAAACTATCTATGCCCGCAGCGGTCAGGCTGTAGCTGCGCCTACGGCTGGTCTTCATTTTACGCCTAAGATTCTTCATAATATCCAAGAAAAAGGAATAATTATTGCACCACTGACGCTCGATGTCGGTCTGGCTACTTTTCAACCAGTAAGAGTAGAAGAGGTGGAAAAACATAAAATGCTGGCTGAAAGTTACTTCATAAGCACCAGCTCCGCCTCTTTGATCAATGCCGCCTTAAAAGAAAAACGCCCTATTATTGCTGTAGGCACAACTTCGGTTAGGGCTCTGGAGAGTGCTTATAAGGATGGTGTTGTTAAGCCCGGCCGCCATGAGACCAAGCTCTTTATTTATCCTGGATATAAATTTAGCATAGTAGATAGGCTATTAACTAATTTCCATTTTCCTAAGTCAACTCTGCTCATGTTGGTAGCTGCTTTTGCTGGCTTAGACTTAATTAAAAAAGCTTACCAGGAAGCAGTGGCCAAAAAATACAGATTCTACAGCTACGGCGACTGCATGTTCATTATTTAAAGCATGGTGGGGTCAGACCTTCATAAGTTTCATAATTTAATAATATCTCATTGTCCAATCATTTCTCACCTAAAGAAATTATAAAACTTACGAAGGTCTGACCCCATTGCACGCTTACTGTTGACAGAAAAAGGACAATATCATATAAAATGAAGAAAACAATCTAAATGAACCAAAAAGAGTAAATGGCTGAAAATAATAAAGTTCAGGCAGATAACGAACTAAAAGAAAAGCTGGATGATATTCTTCACCCACGAACTAAAGCCAAAAAATTTAAAATAACTGTTGAATTTGGCTACAAATTTTCGCCCGATTATAAAAGGGCAGTGGCTTTAGCTAAAAATAATCCAACTTATAAAGAGGAAGGAAGTGGTGAATTTATTCGTCATTCAGCCACTTATACTCCCGATGAAGTTGATGATCTCTGGGACCTCTTCAATATTATCCACGAGTGGGACAATGTAGAAATCCTGCTAAACCACAAAAGAATTCCCTACGGTCAGCAACTCTGGCTGCCTCTTATGTGGTTTTACAGGATTAAATAATTGGCGGTGAACTGTTTGTCGCAAACCTCTAGAGCCTTTTAAAGCAAGAAACTCCTCTTACGCCCCTCTGAGGATAGCAAGCCCTACAGATTAAAATCAAAGGTTAGTGGCCTGCAGGCATGTTACCGGTGCAAAATTATATATGCTTAAAGCAAATTAATTTTGACAATATCGAGAAAAATACTCAAATTTAACCTCCAAAATATGCAGAGAAGAAATTTTATTAATTATCTTTTTGGAGGCGGATTAATTGGCAATATTATTACTTTTCTTTATCCAATTATCCGCTACATCATCCCCCCAAACCTGTGGCCGCTGTCATTC
>Ga0190349_1000262_pt1 | contig 17545 bp, 14 predicted proteins | sample 48721378_MG_FD_179798 | JGI IMG/M metagenome (GOLD analysis project Ga0190349, IMG submission 179798) | Hydrothermal vent microbial mat bacterial communities from Southern Trench, Guaymas Basin, Mexico - 4872-13-7-8_MG | ecosystem: Environmental > Aquatic > Marine > Hydrothermal vents >...
CTCCAAGGTGAAGGTATTACTCTTTATAGGCTTTGCCTCATCATAGTCACCGGCAAAAGCCCAGGCATAGACTGTTTTCCCACCTCGCTGCTTGATTGAGCCCAGATCCAGAAACTTCCCCTGAGGCTTTACCCCTATCTCTTCTTTAAATTCTCTGATGGCTGCTTCCAAAGGCGGCTCATTTTCTTGGAGTTCGCCTTTGGGAATAGACCAGGCACCTTCATCCTTTTTAGCCCAAAAAGGTCCACCAGGATGAACCAGGAATACTTGAAGCCAGCCGCTTGAGAAGCGATACATCAGCAGCCCGGCACTTACTTTTGATCGAGAGCATTTCTTTTTCGATTCTTGCTCAGGCATTTATATCCTTGGGAGATTATTTATCAAATCAATTTTTTATATACGTTCTAACCAAAGCCTCTGTTTAGGACTGCCTCCCCAAAAAACTATGAATCAGGAGAAAACCATTAAAAGAAAAGTCTAATAGCTAGCAGTAGTTTCCATTTTTACAATAAACCCATCTTTTTAAGAGCCTGTTTTCCCCTGTCCAGTTGAGGAGCATCTTCCGGTAAATAAAGGGCCACTCCTCCTCTGGCTGGTCTAATAGCAATCTTTCCCTCTTTAGCCAACTTGGTAGTTATTTTTACCGGATCTTCTCCCTCAAAATAATTCTTAAAAGCTTCATTAAAACCGCTGTAAACTGAATGAATCCCTTTGTAATTTCCTGTTCTTAATTTTAATATTGCCTGCCTAACGAACTCATCATATGATAGTTTTTTACTCATTTTCTACCTCTCAACTATATTTTTAAAGTATTCCACTCAGCCTTTCAAGCTCTTTATTCGCCTCGTGCTTTTTAGAGCTTACTTCTTGAATACACCCACATCGCGAACTCTTTTTAGAATCTTAAAATATGAGATATAACTATTCTATCAGTCTCAATAATCCTACAATTCCAAGGCTAAAGCTAATTTTTTATTAAATAAAAGACTACCCATACTCCTTTTTCCTCCTTGAGTTAAATATCTTCTCACCGCTTGAAAACCAAGGTACTTGCCTGCTCGGGGAGGAAGATCAAAGGCTGGGCTGCCTTTTTTATAAAAATCAATAAGCTGCTGAGAGGTAAATTGCTGGGAACAAAAAATTTTTCTTATTTTTTTCTCATTGGCTTGATACCAATTCAATTCAGCTCTGGGACAGAGAAAATAGTCTGACAAAGGTCGGCCGGGAAAAGCTAACAATGAAAAATAAGTTCCAATCCCCTCTGAAACAAGAAGCCATTTGGCCTTATCTTGTGTTCTGACTTTCCCTTTGGCTGAATTTAAAAGAAAATGGGCATATTCATGGGCAAAAAGAATGTCTAACAACCTAAAATCCTTAAACCTCTCCAGCCCAAAGCAAATAGCAGGCTTTCCCTTAAATTCCATAACAAAGCCATCAGGGCTGAAAAAACCAATAAAAAGATAAACTTCTGGCTCTTCTTTAGGGGAGACAATCATTCTGCACCGCTCATAAGCCCGACCGATTATCTTCTCAGGAGGGAAAGCTGAGATAAGACCTCGAAGCAGAGAATAATCTGCTTCTTTAATTTTTTCCACTCTTTCCCGCAGTGAATCAAAACTAACAAGAGGAAAATGGGAGAAATAAACTTCTAAAAATTCCTTATGAGGCTGGTAGTAAAATTTAGAATATATCTTCCATTTAGAGTAAGATGGTGGGCTCTTTTCCAAAAATCTAAAAAAATCCTGATATAAAGAATTAATTTTCATTTTTCATTCAGGCTAAAACTTGAATTTCAAACCAGCCTGAAGGGAAAGCCCGGAAACACTGACTTTATTTACTCGATAATCAAAATCAGTCGATATTTTGTCCGTTTCATAAAACCGAAAATAAGAAAAAGTTGAATCTGTTCCTAATTCTGCTGAACTTTTAACCTCGTGGAAATTAATAATCCTGTAAACTGCTAGTATCTCTATAGATTTATTTCTTCTAAACTTTTAGCACTGGCTTTTTGCTCAGTTTACTCTTTACGTCCGTAAATATTCTCCAAAGAATTTTCCTGCCTTGGCTCTAACTATTTTAACATCTTTTCCAGCAACTGAGGATAATCAGCCAAAATTTGCCTGATTTCATCATCTTTCCCAGTCATCTCCCAGCGGCTCAAGGTAAAAGGAACCATGCCTTCTTCGAGAAGCTTATCCATAAATTGGCAGAGAATAAACTTATCTCCCTCTTGCCTGGCAACATCTCTCATCAGCTGCATGAATCGGACTTTGCCCACAACCATTCTCATATGCCAGCCAACAAAGCGGAGGGTAGTGGCCATTTCATACATCAGGTGATGACTGCCCTTGAGTAAATCTCCCCGCGGAGCACAGCCAATACAAAATTCAATGGCTTTTTCCAGATCATACTCATGGCTGTGCATTCTTAAATCAGCCATAGCCCGGCAACTCCTAAAAGCAGCCTGTAAATAGACAATTTCCCTTGAGCGGCGCGGCCTGTGATCAAGATAACCAGCATGCATTAACAGCTCTTCCAAACCAAAAGCAAAGCCTTCTGACCTAGTCTCATCAACATTAAAAAGCCGACGCATTCCTCTTATTGGGCGCTTATCATGTTCAAGCCTCAGTTCGTCAAAATAGTGACCTATACATTCATGAGTTTCCTCTGGAAGTGACTCCCGGAAGGAAAAATTAAAAAAATAATCAGGGATGTAATTAGGAACTTTGGGCCAGGGTTTAGCTAATTCGTTCTCCCTCGCTTTTTTGTAACTCTCCACCTCTAAGTAATCCTGAAGAGTAAAAATTTTATGCTCCCGGATGAATTTCATCACAGAATCGAGAGAACTATATACACTTTGACGGTACTCCTCCGCCGAAGATACATACTTTAGCGGAGGCAGATTTTTATTCCTGTTTTCCTCTAATTTGAGAAAACTTACCACCCGATAGTCCTCATGCAAGACAGCATCTTTGCATTTTTCCCAAGTTAAGGGCATAAGGTAGACATTTTTGAGCAGCCAGTTATAATTTTCTTTGCCCACTCCAGCCGGAGCTGTCCATTTATCCTTATTCTCCTCAAGCCATTTTGTGTAGTCTTCAACAGCCGCCTTTGCCTGCTTAATATCTTCGATTAGCTCAGGATGATGATCAGAAACACGGTCGATAATCTCATCATATAATTGAGCTTCCTCCTTTGCTCCCCAGATGGCAATAGTGGCTAAATCTCCAGCAACTTCTGTTAGATTTTTTTTGCCCTGGCTGAAAATAGCCGGCACTGCCTGTAATCCCGCTTTAAAACTAGCCAGTCTTTCAGCTGACAGGGGCAATCTTCGGGGAAAGCGTAAAGAACTATACATCGTAGGGCCGTCTCCCCTTTGAGAAATAAGATAAAAGCAAGGATCCCGCGACCACGGCCGCAAAACACGATGGAAAAAATCAAAGCCATTCATCTCCGCCCAGACCAAAAGATAGTCAATTTTCTGAGAAATGGGCCAGCCTCCAGGATCAATAGCAGCCAAACGTTGCTGCAAATCTTTTAGGCCCCGATACTGCTTTTCCATGGCAGAAGCAGTGTAGTCAGGTACTCCATTTTTAATTTTTGGCTTCAAAAAGTCTCTAAATTCTTTATAAAGGCTGACCAAATCTTCATATTTATTGGTAGTAGGGACAACTTTCTCTTTATCCTGCTGACTAGGACCACAGCTAAACAAAAAGAAGCTGAGAAAGACTAAGACTAAAAAGACTTGAACTTTTTTAAACACTTTTGACCTCCTTTAAAAGCGAAATTTTCTTTATTTGCAGATTTTCTCTTCTAACAGACAAAATAATTTCATTACTTTCTTAATTCTTAATCCAGCCTCTTATTTGCTGCTTATATCACAACCAAAAACCATCGTCAATTTATAAAAGTGTTTAATTTGTTTTTCTGGATGAAAATTGTAGTTTGACTTTAAATTTTTTACCGCGTATAAAGTTTATAGATTAAATTTAAAAAATTTAAGAAGAAAGGATAAAAAAATTGATGAAAAAGTTATTATTATCCTTAATTCTCTTAGTGTTAATCTTCGGCTTTGCTTACGCGAGCGCGGTTAATTTTGTGCCCAATTCTAGCAACAATCAAGAAAACTTTTTCAAAATCGAAAAAAACTTGAATCCTCCTCATTCAGCCTTCAAACAGTTTGCCAAATATGTCAATGTTTTTGGTGTAAAAATTTATGCTATGGCTGACGTCAGGGACATAAAATTACTTCATGCAGCTAACGTCCTAGCCCAATACCTTGATAATGATGAGGATGGCCAAGTAGATAATCCTAAAGTCCTGCAAGCAATGCTTGACCATAAAGCTTATGTAATAATGGTCAAAACAGGCGATAGTCCAGACCTTAGAAAATTTTTTAAAGCCGGCCCTCCACGTGATTGGGAAGGACAGGATTTATATGATGAAGAGACTCATCCTAACGGCGCTGCCCAGGGTCTCTTCGATGCCTCTCTGGAAGAATTACTTCATATTGTCACCCATGCCGGCTATGCTTACGCCTATCCTGAAGTCTTTGGTGAAAATGAGGGAACTGAAGTGGCCAAGGCTCTGGATGCTGCCCGGGGTGGGCATTTTCTCCAGGTTCCAGAGAAATACCCCAATAATGCCTGGTTTACTTATTATGATAAAACCTGTGACTACAGCTGTCAGATTACTGAATATATATACTGGGCTTTAACCTCAATATTAGGAGCCCAAGATTTTCCTGGCCGTTTTGACTATATTAAAAATGAATGGCGGCTCAACACCAAAGAAAAAGTCAAAAATGGAGATCCAACTATCTATAAATTATTAACTGATCCCCGCTACGGATTTCCTACTAAGCTTCCTGATGGCACCTATCGAAGATAGATCAGGATTGAAATTCAGTTAAAATATTTGGTTCATCGCAGTTGCAGCCCTGGTATTTCAGTCAATTATAAAAAATCGGATTAAAATGATATTAAATTCCCTTCCCTCCTGGCACTACTCCCATCATTGCCTATGTTTCAGGTACTCTGGGAACGCTGATTGGAGCTGACCTAATGAATATAAAAATTGCTCAGCTCGGTGCTCCGGTGGCCTCTATTGGCGGGGCAGGTACTTTTGATGGCATATTTTTAACTGGCATCATCGCTGTTTTGCTGACATCTTTTTAAGAAAATTCTGTTTTTTTCAATAATGCAATCATCGTCTTTGTCTTTTCTTCAATCCCAGATCATCTTACAGCATTTAACCCAAAAATTCTCTTCTGTTTGCTCAGCCTCGGTAATGTAGAAATAGTTGTTTTTAACCAGAGTATTGGTGCTCCCCTGCCTTTTCCAATTGAAGCTTCACAGTAAAAAAAATAAAATGAAGTAGAACTTTTTTCTATCCCCACACGTCTTGTGGATTGAAATTTAAGGTGACAGGAGAACTGATTGAAGCCTGAAAGAGGCAATGAAATTCAGAAAGGTATTGCTCTAGATCATAAACTATTTAACGTGCTGTATGAAAAATATAACTCCTTGGTTTACAGCTTCGCTTATTATCTAACTCAAAACAGAGGCGAAGCAGAAGATTTATTCCAGGAGACCTGGATGCGGGTTATTAAAAATCTTCCTAAAGATTTGAATGATAAAAGATGCAGAGCCTGGCTGTTGACCATTACAGCCAACATTTACCGGGATGAGCTGCGTAAGAAGAGGATAAAAAGATTATTCCTGCTTCAAAAGTTTAGAGAATTTAAACATCATCAGAGAACATCAAATTTTGAACCTTCAGGAATGAGGCTAAACAAAAATGATCAAATGGAAAACATAAATACCAGCCTGGCCATTTCTCAGGCTCTGGCCAAACTGCCTGGGCGACAGCGTCTCGTCTTTATTTTAAAAGAAGTAGAAGGATTTCAACAGGCAGAAATAAGCCAGATTCTAAAAATGCCGCTGGGCACAGTAAAATCACTAATGTACCGGGCAGTCAGGCGGCTTCGGTGCATTTTATCTCTTTCCAAGACTAAAACTTCTCCCAATCCTTTAATAGGAGAACAAAATGAAATGTAAAGAAATTCAACAGTTAATCATCGACTCATCAGAAGAAGAATTAAGCAGCTGTAAATTAGCCTTAATAGAAAAACATTTACAGATTTGTAGTAATTGTGCAGCATTTAGAGATGACATAAAAAATATTCGTGCTAACCTTAAAAACCTTCCTGTTTTCAAACCTTCTCCAGACTTTTTAAAACAAACTCAATCCAGATGCCAAACAGAAATAGCCAAAGCACATACTGTTGATCATAAATTCTCTTCTCGAGTTTCTTCTTCATCCTCGATTCCTTCTTATATATGGGCTGCTTTGGCAGTTCTGACTTCAATAACAGCACTCTTTATCCTGCCCCAAATAAAAAACATCAACCTCATTGAGCCTCTTTCTTTTCAAAGCATTCTGGTTTTATCCTTAATTATTCAAAATACTGTCATGCTTTTCTTTACACCTATTCTGATAAAGAAATATCGAGTGAAAAATCATGATTTCAAGCAAATATAAACTGGCAGTTAGATTATGCTGTTGTAAATCAACTTCATGCCAAGGGATTGTCCTCAAGCATGAAGAAGGAGGTATTAAATGGCCACTTCAACCGCCAAAACAATAGGGCTTATCCTACTGGTAGTCATTATTATCTTTTTTGCTTTTCAGATGACTCCTCTAATTCTAACGCCTTTTGGCTTTTTCTCAGGCTTTCTTCACCTAATGAGAAATGCAGACATCGGCCGGATAAGCTTCTGGCCGTATAGATTTTTTACTTTTACATCACTTTCTATTCTGTCGCTGGCCATGTTGGCAATCTGGATTCTGGTTATTGTCTGGGTTTATCGCGACGCTGAGCGGCGGGGTATGAATGGCGTGCTGTGGGCCCTTCTGGTTTTCATTGGCAACTTAATAGGACTATTGATTTATTTATTAGTCCGTTCCGACAGCTTGGCAGCCCCTAAAACTCCACCAACAATCTCTTATTGTCCCAATTGCCAGGAACCAGTCTCTTCCAATTTTGTCTTCTGCCCTAACTGTGGAACACGCCTGCAGCCTGTCTGTCCTCAATGCCATAAGCCTGTAGAAAAGAATTGGCAGGTCTGCCCTCACTGCGGCCACAAATTAATTGATTAGTTTAGCTGTATTTGCGAAGGCGATTTAACTTTAAGAAAATATTTCTGTATTTAGAATGCAAAATTTTGTTTTTGAAAAGAGATTACGATGGCTACCTCCTTAAATCTAAAATTGCGAACAAAATTGTACACTAGCCAATAAACAGTTCTCATATTCTAATCGTATTTAATGATATATAATTTTATTGATGCTCAAACTCCATAAATCAGCAAAGATATTTTTTTTACTTTTTTTACTGCTTTCCTTCCCTTTCTGCAAACCCAGGAGACAAGTTCAAGTCACGCCTCAGCAACTGGCCGAATATAATCTACAGCTAAAAAAAGCAGATAGCTTTTATCACCAAGGCTGCTACCTCTGTCTTAAAAAAGCTTTCCAGATCTACCAAAGTCTGCTTTCCTTTCCTCGTTTTCAAATAAAAATTAAAGAAAAATTACTGAAAACATCGCTCCTTTTGGTCCTTAGACAAAATGAAATGAGCACATTAGAGAATAAATATCAGGAAACAGCCTCTTCTCTCATCCAGAATAATCCCAACTTAGCTGAATTCCTGCCCTATTTAAAAATAGCCTACATCTTATCAAGGCAGAGAATAAGATTTATGACAATTTACCTCGAAAAAGAATCGGAAATAGAAAATTATTATACCTGGCTGGAGAAAAATGTTGAGGCTTTGAAGACAAAATTAAAAGAAAAATCAGAAGCAGAAGAATTTTATGCTTATTTCTATATTTCATTCAAAATAGAGTATTCTTCTTTCTTCAAAGAAAAAGAGAGCATTTCTCAATTAGGGGAAATATTTTCTAACTCCCCTCTAATTCAATATAAATTAGCCACCGCCTCCAAAGTTGACAAAAAGAAACTAACAGCTCTCATCGAAAAAGAACCAAAATTTTATGAAGCTTATTATTTTTTAGGTGAATTAGACTTAGCCTTGGGCAAAATAATCTCTGCCGAAAAAAAATTCTTGATTGCTCATCAGCATTTTCCTCATTCAATATCAACAATTATGTCTCTAACCAAAATTTATTTTGCTTTCGAAGAATTTGAAAAATGTCTTAAATTTAATGAGAAGGCTCTTCAGTTGGTACCTTCTTATAGAGAAGCTCTTTTAGGAAAAGCTATTAGTTTGAGTTATTTAGGAAGGTATGACCAAGCTATTAAATGCCTAGATAGACTCCTGGCTCAAGGCACATATCTCATGGGCGAAACAAACTACTGGCTGGCTTGGAATGAGAATGAGCTGGGGCAATTTCAAAAAGCCTGGGAAGATATCGAATCAGCCAAAAAATATTTAATCGGCCACCACGAAGTTCATTCCTTGGCTGGTATAATCGCTTTCCAACTAGGGAAGATGGCTGAAGCTGAAAAAGACCTTAATAAGGCCATCAACCTAAATCCAGATGACGGTCAAGCTCTTCTTTATATGGGTAAGATAAAGAGCCAACAAAATTCCTGGAAGAAAGCTGGTTTTTACTTTGATAAAGCTGCTGCCTGCTTTGAAAATAATGAAAAAGCGATCAGCCAAAAAATAAAAGGCATTGAGAATTCTTCTCTTTCTGAGGAAAGAAAGAAAAAACTTCTTTTAAGAAAAAAATCACAGCTGGCCACAACTTTTCTAACTCAAAGCACCTGTTATTATAATGCCGCAGCCAGCTACTTTAATTCAGGAATAAAGGACAAAGCCCTATCTCTTGCCCGAAAAGCAGCCATGCATAGAGCCTTCCACCAAAAGGCTGAAGAATTGATTTCTAAAATAAAAGGGCAGAAAGAAAAGAAGAAATGATATCAATTCTGAAAACTGGATGAGGACTTAGAGAAACGATCTCTTCTTAATATAATCACTACTCCTACATTTTATTTATGTAATATAGTTTTTTATCTATCGCTGGTTATTATGGATATGGCAAGGTTATCTCATTCCATCAACAGATTGTGGCTCAAAATAAAAATTGATAAAATCAAAAGGAGTAAAAAAAGAGAGAATAGCAAGTGATTAAAATCACCAAAAAGAAAATAGAATATATTTTTTTAGGAATAGCCCTTGCCGCTTTGTCTATAATAATAATAAAAAGCATTATAGCCTGGATGGAAGAAAAATCAGAAGAAAAAAACCTTCTAAAATGGCTCGGCGTTTCTGTAGCAAAAGTCGAAGCTACTCTTCCACCTGGATTAATTATTGAAGTTTTCAATAAAGGTACAAGAACTATTGGCAGAACTCACTTCAGACTTATTTTCACTATAGAAGATAAAATTTTATGCAGTGTCAACGCCGATATAGGAAATTTCAAGCCTCAAAAAAAGAGAACAATATCATTAAGATGTTCTCAAACTGATTCTTCTGCCAGGTACGAATTAGGAAGAACAGATAGGGTTAGTTATAAGCTTTTTGTATTCCCTGAATGGAAAAAACAATTAAAGCCCATCAAAGGTGAATTTAAGTTAAAATACTAAGATAATAAAAATTTTTTTAGTTTTTATCTCTTACTTCCAGATTACAGAATAGCGTTTGACAAATCGATAGCCTTCTTCATCCTCATAAATAGTATACATCTTGTTTCGCTTCCAGAGCAGTGGTCTTAATTTAAGAAAAACCTTGGCGATATATCTTCCTTCAGGATCAAATAAATCGTAATAACTTCCTTTCCCCTCTTTTGTTTTCTCATAGGTTCTGACAAAAATTCTTCCCTGCTCATCACAGGTAAATTCTCTAAAGGCAGGGAAATTCTTGGGAAATTCTAATTTCACATCGGATGGAACTGGATTATCACCATACATATCTTTAATTATTTTGGCTTTATCACTTTTGGTGATTTTTTCAGGATTGTAATCCTTAACTATCTTCTTTGTCAATTTTCCTTGAGGATTAATAATATTAAATTCATATTTTGTCGTAATTCCCCATATAATATTATCTTCCTTATCGACACACCAATAAACTCGAGGGAAATAAGGATTGAAAACCGGTGGCTTGCCCACAGGGATAGAAGCGATAGTCAAAATTGGCTTAAGTTCAGAGTCAAATTTCTTCAATTCTTCTTTAAATTCCTCACCCATAAGAGTAAAGGCTGCAATTATATTTCCTGAAGTATCTACTTTTGGATTAAGCAACATCCACATCTTACCTGCCGAAACTTCTTTAATAAACTGACCATCAAGGCTGAAGAAAAGAAGACGACGGGTAAGCATATCATTAACTAAAATCTTTCCCTCTGGAGTTATATGAATATCTCTTGGGCTTTGAACCTCTCCTGGCCCCTGGCCTTTTTTGCTGATAGTCCTTAAAAATTTCCCATTCTTATCATAAACTTTTATATGGCTTGCTTTCCGATCCAGAACATAGATATTGCCCTGAGCATCAACCTCAAGCCCCACGGGTTCAAGAAGCATGTAATCTTCCTGGCCTTCTTTAACTCCGATAGATAAATCCTCTTTTAATATTATTTGAGCTGGTTCTCCGGGGAGAGATGCCGGCATTTTGGGATTATAAACTACGGTTATACCTTTTTCTTTTTTTATTTTCACCTCTTCTCCATGAAGGAGCCCAGTTATAAATAAAGAGCAAAAAATAAAAAGACTGACCAAACTTATGTTTAAATAATATTTTAAGCTCATTCTTTCCCACCTAATCTCCTTTAACAAATATAAAATCACAGGCTTTTAATGTCAATCTTAAGAAATCCTTGCCCCCGGCATAAATTAAAAATAATTTTGACTAAAACCTTCTAACTAAAAAACAATAGAGAACTGCAAAGGTCACTAATCAAAAAAAATAATAAGAAATAAAACTTTGATCAAAGAAATGAATGTTTACTTAAAAATATCATTTTATCCTGAAAAAAGCTGTTCTAAGGAATTAAAATCGCTGGAATAAGCAGCTATTTCCTTTAATATCAGTTAGATAGCCTAGCCAAAGCAAAAAACAAATATTATTGAATGATTTTTACCTTAGCATCATGGGCTAAGGTGAAATGGCCTTCGACAATAACTGGCTCTCCTTCTTTCATTCCCTCAAGCACCTCAGCATAATCCTCATTTTCCAGGCCAACTTTAATATATCTCCACTTAGCCAGGCCATTCTCGACCACAAAGGCCAGTTTTCGGCCTGCTCTTACTAAGACAGCTTCCTGGGGAATCAGCAGCCTATTTTTATGTATCTCGGCTGGAATAGAGACTTCAGCATGCATACCTGGCTTTATCACTTCTTCAGGATTGGCTATTTCAATTATAACCCTGCAGGTCTTATCTCCAGGATTGATAATAGGACTAACAGCCTTAATCTTACCCTTGAATATTTTATCCGGATAAGCGCTGAATTTAATTTCCACCACACGCCCCACTCCAATCCTGCCTATTTCACTTTCCAAGACTTTAGCCTGAACTTGAATGTGGCTGATATCAACCAAAGTAAAAAGCTCTCGACCATTGCTCAGGTGCTCTTCAGGGGAAATTTTAATATCAGTTATGATTCCTGAAAAAGGAGCTCTAATTTTTGTCTTCTCCAGGTTCAACTTGGCCCTCTCAACTTCTATTTCAGCCTGAGTTAAACCTTTGCTGGCAGCTAAAATTTCCTCCTTTTTCTGACCAGCCTCAATTAAAGCTAATTCATAGTCAGTGCTTGCTTTTTCAAAATCGGCCCGAGAAATGAGCCCCTTACGAAAAAGTTCCTGGGCTTTTTCATATTCTCTTTTAATTTTGGCTATTTTCTGTTGATCGGGAGCAGAGCTTTCTTCTATCAAGCCGCCAAATCTCTTTTCAACTAAAAGCTCTGAGAGGACCTTAAGACGAGAGGCCTCAGCTCTCTCCAGTTCTAATCTGTATTCTCTATCATCCAATTCAACCAGTAGTTCTCCTTGTTTTACATGCTGACTTTCCTCTACATTTAACTTCTTAACCACTCCAGAAATATCAGTCTTAACGGCTATCTTCTTTCTGGTAACCGCCTCTCCTGGTACCTTCAATTTGATGATAAGATCTCCTCTTTTAGCTGAGACAACTTTCACCGGAAGCGGCAACTCCTCAGGTTTTTTAGTAGCTTGAGCTGACTCCAAAGACGACTCGGTCGAAGCCATAGGACTCCCTTTATGAAAAAAAACAAAAAAGACTCCAATTCCTACTAAAATAATAAGTAAAGACAAAGCTAATACTTTTTTGGAAAAAATCATTTTATATATCTCATTCCCTCAGCCATCTCCTTCTTTAGTCTTTCATGTTAATATATGTTAATAATGACGAAGGAAATAGTCAATTTTTGTCATTCAAGATACTAATGTTCATCAGAAGCCATTATTATCTTCATTTACAGCCTCTTTAAGAAACTGAAAAAAATCGGGGAGGGCAGCGATCACTCGGTGCCAGCTGGGAATAAAACCTGTTTCAGAAGGACTCAGCCAGAAAACCTCTCCTGCTTTCTTAATCCCCTGGGCAAAAGCTTCCACACAAAGAGACTCCCCATGACGGTCGAATTTAAGACCGTTAATAGCTGCGTCATTTTCATAACGGGTAATAGTCTCTTGAGCAATCTTTAAATAAATATTACTCAAAGTTTTAAAAAAGCCTTCTGAAAACTGGACTCCTTCTGTAGCCAGGGTTCGAAAAATTGACTTGGCAATGTCTACAGTCATCTTTAAAATTCCTCTCTCATGATCATTGGGAATTAACTCCTGATGTTTATGTTCGTAAGTATCAGCAATATCGACCTGGCATATTCTATTTAAAGCCATTTTTCTATAAACTTCAGCCAGAGTAGCTACTTCTAAGCCCCAATCGCTGGGAATACTTAAAGCCAATGCCAGATCACGGCGCATGGCAATTTCCCCAGAAAGGGCATAACGAAAACTATCCATATAAACCAGAAAGGGAAGGTAGCCCAACATCTTCTCTAAGGCTCGAATGAAAGGAGTAAAAAAGAGCCGAGTAGCTCGGCCGAACATCCTATCTGTAACCCGGCTGTAATACCCCTTACAAAATTCATACTCAGAATGAGGAGAAGCTACAGGATAACAGAGACGAGCCAAAAGAGAGCGATCATAGTTTTCAATATCGCAATCATGAATAGCAATAACCCGGGATTTCCCTCTGGCTAAAACAAAACCAAGCGAAATCCAGACTGCTCTCCCCTTGCCCTCGATCCCGGGGGATAAATTACTCTCTTCTAAAAGGCAATAGAGATCTTTCATACGAGTTCCATCATTCCAGATGACAATAAGTTTTTTGTGATCTGAAAAATACATTTTTACTTTTTCAAACTGATTTTTAGAGGCCTTATCCAGACAAAGCACAATTTGATTGATGTAAGTTGCCTTTTTTACCTCCTTCATAATACTGGGCAGGGCTCCACTCGAAAATTCCCGGTACAGTGATGGCAAGACTAAAGAAATAGGCCTTATTCGAGAAAAATCTCGAAGCTCACTCTCTAATCTCTTTAAATTTAATGGACCGAGTTTATGAAAAGTGGTGATGACTCCGTTCTGAAAAAAATCAGACATTTTGCCCTCCTTAATAATGCATTTTTTTCTATTTTAATCTAAAGGCCAGTTTTAATTTGGTTCTGGTTGTAAATAGCATAAAAAAAATTAAAATTTATGTCAATTCACTTGATTTTATTCTCTATTCATTGTATTCATTACTATTAAACAAAAATGAGAGCTGAATCTTCCAAGCCAAAAACGAATGAAGCTAACTATTATGAATGAGACGTCATTCATCCTCAGGGATTATAAAAAAGCCGAAAAATCCTCTTTCAAATCATCATTGAAGATGATTGACCTTGCTTTAGTTCATCTTCTAAGATATAAATCTAATTTTAATTTCCAAAACTTAAATATTTATGAATAAACACTTTGTTCTCACCCCTAAAACAATCCAGCAAATAGAAAAAATTGAGAATGCTGATATTCTGGTTGGAATTCCCAGCTACAATACAGAAAAAACTATAGGTCATGTGTTAAAAGCGGTTAGATTGGGCTTGACCAAATACTTTCCCAAATTCAAAAATATTATCGTTAATTCTGACTGCGGTTCTACTGATAACACCCGGAAAATTGTTCGTAATAACATTAGTGATTACAATGAGCTGGAAACAATCCTTATAGCCCATGAAATGCATCCCTTCACCCGTAGTCTGCACACTCCTATCTCCGAAATGGTTACCACCTTCAGAGGTACTCCTGGCAAAGGTAAAGCTTTCCGTAGAATTTTTGAGATAGCTCACGAGTTAAGGGTAAAGGCGGTAGTGGTGGTCGATTCGGATCTCAGATCCATAACTCCTGAATGGATCCAGCTCCTGGCTGGCCCTGTTATCTACAAAAAATTTGACTATGTGGCTCCTCTTTACACCCGTCATAAATATGACGGGACTATTACTAATTCCCTTATTTATCCTCTGACAAGAGCCCTCTACGGCAAAAGAATTCGCCAGCCTATCGGTGGCGAATTTGGCTTCTCTCGTGACGTTCTCAGCCATTACATTCAGAAAGACATCTGGGACACCGATGTTGCTTACTACGGAATTGACATCTGGATGACCACCGTAGCCCTGGCTAACGGATTTAAAATCTGCCAATCCTTTCTTGGAGCTAAAATCCATAATCCCAAAAGTGTAGCTACTCTGGCTCCGATGTTTAAACAAATTTTGGGCACAATTTTTTCTTTGGTAGAAGAAAATCAAGAAATCTGGAAAAAAATCAAAGGGAGTCAAGATTTACCTACTTTCGGTTTTCAAGCCAGGGTTATCCCAGAAGAAGTTCCCCAGGATTTCGGCCATCTCTTTCACAGTTTTCATAGAGGAGTCAAAAAATTTAACTATATCTGGGGAGAAGTTCTCAAGAAAGAGACATATCGAGCTCTTGAAAAGATTTTTACTCTCTCACGAAAAAGCTTTGATTTTCCAGCTAAGCTCTGGGCCAGAATTATCTATGACTATATCCTCTTCTACCATCGGTTCAGATTTACTTTTATGGAGATGAGTTTACCCCTAGTCTTAGAGTCAATGATTCCTCTTTACTTTGGCTTCATTGCCTCCTTTGTTCTAAAAACAAAAAATATGGACAATCAGGAGGCAGAAGAAGAAATCGAGAAAATTTGCCTTGAATTTGAAAAAGCAAAGCCTTATTTAATCCAAAACTGGGATAAAAGAGACTAAGCAGCCCTAATAAGCAGAGTTTTTCAATTTATGTCTGTTATTGATTGGGCCATTATCATCATTTATGCCGGCGGCCTCATTGTTTTAGGCTGGTGGTTGGGGCGTCAGCAAAAATCATCTGAAGATTATTATCTTGCCGGCAGAAAACTTCCCTGGCTTCCTATTGGTTTCTCAACTATGGCTACTCAACTGGGGGCTATTTCTTTTATTTCAGCTCCGGCTTTTGTCGCTCTCCGCCCGGGAGGAGGAATGATCTGGTTGGGATATGAATTAGCTCTTCCCCTGGCCATGATTGTGCTCATGGCTTTCCTTTTTCCTGTTTTTCACTCCTTAAGAATAATAAGTGTCTATGAATATTTAGAAAGACGTTATGACCAGAAAACAAGAGTGGTCATGAGCCTTATTTTTCAGCTCAGCCGCGGATTGGCTACTGGGGTAACCATTTATGCAGCTGCTCTAGTCTTGGCTGTTGTCCTTCAACTTCCCTTAGCTGCAACTATTTTTCTGATTGGAGCCGTAGCCATTATTTATGAGCTCTTTGGAGGAATCCATATTGACATTGTCTCAGATACCATTCAGATGATTGTTATCTTAGCCGGGATAATCATTACGGGAGCATTTGGCCTTTATTTTATCGGCGGTTGGGGTGAAATATCCCATTTCCTGGATCCAGCCCGATTAATGGCTGTAAATTTTTCAGCTCATGGATGGGGTGATAGCCAAGATTTTGGCTTCTGGCCCCTCTTTTTGGGGGGATTTTTTCTCTATGCTTCATATTATGGCTGTGACCAAAGCCAGGTCCAGAGAGAACTTTCAGCCAGGAATTTGAAGGAATGTAAGCTTAGTCTTGCTTTTAATGGCTTTGTTCGCTTTCCTGTGGTCCTTGGCTACTGCAGCCTGGGTCTTATCCTAGGCACTTATGCTGCCAAGCATCCAGGTTTCCTGGCTAAAATTCCTCAAGGCAACTATGATTATCTGCTGCCAACCTTTATTATAGAAAAAATGCCAACTGGAGTAGTCGGCATTATTTTCGTCGCTATCATGGCTGCAGCTATGTCCTCCCTCGATTCTTCTATTAATTCTTTAAGCGCAGCTACAGTCGAAGATATCTATAAAAAACTCCGCAAGAAAAAAATCGATCCTGCTAAAGAAATTAAGCTTTCCAAATTATTTACTTTAGGTTGGGGTGTATTCTGTCTTACTTTTGCTTTTTTTGTTGGCGGCATATCGCCGACTATTATCGAATCTATAAATAAGATTGGGTCAGCTTTTTATGGTCCAATCTTTGCTGTTTTTCTGATGGGGATTATTTCTAAAAAAGCCAAAGCCTGGCCGGCTGTCATTGGCCTTGGCCTTGGTGTTGGGCTAAATCTTGGTCTCTGGATTTTTGTCCCTTCTGTTTCTTGGCTGTGGTGGAATGCTATTGGTTTTCTGCTGACTTCAGCCATAATCTGGGTTGGTAGTCAATTGTGGGAACCAGATGTGCAAAGGTCTTTCCAGATTGTACTCCCTTCTGAATCAAAAGTCTGGAAAATAAGCTATCTAGCCTTAGCCATTTACACCGTAGGTCTTATCTTTTTTTCAATTTTCCTGCCAAAAATATTCTGATAAATCAAGTTTAAGGCGTAAGGTCTTTAAATCATCATAGAAGGTCTTCACATTTGACATAAAATTAATGTTAAATATAAGAATCTGAGCTCTGCCTTTTCGTTTCATTTGTCAAAAAACTAATGCCAAATGTGAAGACATGACCCCTTTTATGGATGCAAGGCGCAGCGTACGAAGCTGTGGTCGTCCACCACGAATGCGCTGCAACGCACAAGATGCAGCAAGCTCGGCTCGCCCAAAGGGTAAAAAATGCCGATGTTTTATTTGGAATTTTACATAGATATGAACAAATCAGAATTATTCAGCCAATTTCACTAGAATGCTTATAACTAGCTGATATTATTGAAATTGTATTTTGGTATCGGCAGTTTTTATGAATAATTCAGGTTATTTAAGGCTGGTAAGCTCAGAATGGCTGTTATTTTGCTTTTTAGGCAAACTCAATCCACAACCAACAGGATAAAGACCTGGAATAGAAACAGGAAGTTTCCCTTTAATATCTATTTCTCCAAAGATGGCTTTAGCCCCTGCTATTTGAGCCTCAGGGCTGGGGCGGTAAGCACAGAGGCAGCTATTAACCCCTGGAAAATGTCGTAAAAAATAAGGGCTACCGAAGGAAATTACGACTATTGGAAT
>Ga0190349_1000263_pt1 | contig 17527 bp, 18 predicted proteins | sample 48721378_MG_FD_179798 | JGI IMG/M metagenome (GOLD analysis project Ga0190349, IMG submission 179798) | Hydrothermal vent microbial mat bacterial communities from Southern Trench, Guaymas Basin, Mexico - 4872-13-7-8_MG | ecosystem: Environmental > Aquatic > Marine > Hydrothermal vents >...
TTCCAAAGCGAGCGGTCAGATGAAGTTAAAAGCTATTTAACCGAAGTGATTGCAGAAAACCCCGACATGAAAGCTGTGGAGATTCTTGTAAACGCTTTAGAAGATAAAGAGTTCAATCTAACGCGAGCCGCAGCAGCGGAAGCTTTGTATAAAATCGCCAAGAAGTTGGGTTATAAAGACGAAAATGAACTCATCGATTCACTTTAGTGAAATGAATGAAGGGATCTCTCAGAAAACTTTTTCGAACAGAGGTATTTAAAAAAGAGTAGTGAAATAGTTAAGCTAAAAAGAATGTTCCCTCGAGGTCTGATGAGTGACTGATCGTTTTCCTCATAAAGGCATTTCGAACCGAAAAGAAGCCCATATTGATATTTGTTGTCAACAAACAGAAAAAATCCTTATGAAGCGTTCTAATGGCTTTGAAGACATTGAATTCGTCCACAATGCCTTTCCAGAGATTAATTTTGCGGAAATTTCGCTAAAAACAACCTTTCTTGGTCACACTTTTAATTATCCCGTTTTCATTTCATCCATTACCGGTGGGATGGAAAAAGGATTAAAGATCAACAAATTACTCGCTCAAGTCGCTGAGGATTTTGGGATTGGTTTAGGGGCGGGCAGTCAGAGAATAGCACTGGAAGACGAATCGAAACAGGAATCCTTCACCATTCTTAGAGCTACAGCCCCTCATGCCTTCATTGCTGCGAACCTTGGCATTGTTCAATTTAACAAAGGTTATGGAATAAAGGAAGCAAAAAGAGCAATTGAAATGCTAGAAGCAGATGCGCTCATTCTCCATACAAATCCCTTACAAGAAGCCATTCAACCTGAGGGCGACTTCGAGTTCAAAGGACTTCTACAAAAAATCAAAGGCCTTACAAAGGCAGTAGATAAACCAATAATAATAAAGGAAGTGGGTGCAGGGATTTCTTTCGAAGTTGCTAAAAAATTGATAGCAAGCAATGTAGCAGCAATAGAAGTTGCGGGAGCAGGAGGAACAAGCTGGGCTGCAATAGAAGGATTGCGGGCAGCACAAAGACACGAACTTTTAAAACAAGAAACAGGTGCACATTTTCGAAATTGGGGGATCCCAACAGCAATTAGTACCATCGAAGTGTTAAGCGCAACGCAAGGCCAGTGTGAAATTATAAGCTCAGGTGGAATTCGTACGGGAATAGAAGCGGCAAAAGCACTCGCGCTCGGCGCAAAACTTGTGGGCGTTGCCTTGCCAGTTGCCTGTCTTGCAGCCACAAAGACTGAAAAAGAATTAAAAGCTTGGTTAAACCAATTTATTTATGAACTAAAGGTAACAATGTTTATTCTCGGGGCAAAAAATCTCGAGGCACTTAAAACAGCCCCGATTTTAATCACCGGAAAAACGAAGGATTGGTTGCTCACAAGAGGGATTGATCTTCCAAAACAAGTACAAATTTGAGGTTAAAAATGATGAATGAACAAATTGATGACGAGTCTCCCTTTAAAGAAGACTTACAACCTTTAATAGAAATACTTGAAGAGGACCCTGATTGGAACAAACGATTCGGCGCTGCAAGTAAACTCTTTAGACTAGGAAAAGAAAAAGCTGTTGACCCCTTACTAAAGGCATTACAAAATGATCCCCACCCAGAAATCCGCCGATTTGCAGCAGACTTATTAGGAAGGCTAGGAGACCCTCGAGCCACATGGGCATTATTGGCTGCTTTACGTAAGGGATTATTGGAAAAAGAAACAGTTATAGTTCATCATACAAAACAAGCACTTCTCAGTATAAAGAGTGCAGATTTACCACGAATCTTAAAAGATACAATCGAGGATGAGCAGGAATTTTTTGAGATGAAGCTTACAGCTGTTCAACTTCTTGGGAGCATTGCAGATACTCAGAGTGTACAGCAATTAATCAATATAATAAAAAAACCGAAAACTGACGGGAGGATACGAGCAGCAGCAATAGAACAGCTTGTTTATACTGGCCATCTCTCAGCGCTTCAATTAATTTTGGAATTGCTAACGTTAACGTCTAATAAAACGTTCCAAAAAGTTGTTTTACGAGCGTTGGCAAAAACCCCTTTTAAAAATAAATCAGTCGTCTTTCGTATAGGTGAAGCGTTGTTAGGCATTATGGAAAGTCAAGAGAAGTTAGGAGAAAAGAAAGACGAAGAGATCAGCACCCTTGCAGCAGAAGCAATGAAGCAGCTGGCAAAAAATGTGGGATTGGAATTCGACAAATTCATGGATGAATTGATTAGAATTCGGATGAAAAAAAAGAAAGAATAATACTTCTTACAGAAAAATTTAAAATAGTGCCCCGAAACAATTTTCTTTCAAGAAATTACCTCAGCGATGACTAGCTAAGCACTTTATCTCGAGTATTTAGCGATGAGGAAGCTTGAGGAGGATAAATCAGAAATGAGTAAACCATTCTATGTAAATGTAGATGTACCTGAAGAGTTGAAACAAGAAGCTTTAAAGGTTCTTGAAAAAGCAAGAGATACAGGAAAAACCAGAAAAGGTACCAACGAAACCACAAAAGCAATTGAACGCAATCAAGCAAAACTTGTGGTAATCGCAACAGATGTGCAACCACCGGAAATTGTGATGCACTTACCCTTGCTTTGTGAAGAGAAAAACATTCCCTATATTGTTTGCGGCACGAAAAAGGACATCGGAAAAGCCATTGGACTTGACCGCCCTTCTGCAAGTGCAGGAATCATTGATGCTGGCACAGCAAAAGATGCTCTTAACTCACTTGTAACAAAACTCAAGGCATTGAAGAAATAATTGCTTGAGGGTTGATGAGTAAAATGAGTTCCAGAAAAGACGATCAAAGCGATTTTGGCGAGGACAGAGCCTTTCCTGCTGAAATCGTCCAAGTTGTAGCACGCACCGGAGTGACTGGGGAAGTGTTACAGTGCAAAGTACGTGTCCTTGAAGGGCCTGACCGGATGCGAATTATCACCCGCAATATTAAAGGACCAGTTCGTGTTGGAGATATCTTGATGCTTCGAGAAACAGAACGGGAAGCACGGCGAATGCGAGGGAGAAGATAAAGGAGCACGATGAAAGATGAAGAAACAAACTTGCGCCTTTTGCGCCTCGCCTATTGAGCCGGGAACGGGAACAATGTATGTTAAAAACGACGGCTCAATTTTATGGTTCTGTTCACGGAAATGCCGGGTCTCAATGATCGAGTTCAAACGAAACCCCCGAAAATTGAAATGGACAGAACGATACGAAGCGAAGATTCTGACAGGCGGACGTTCACGAAGAAGACGTGGTCGAAGGTAACAAAATATCGTTCCTCGCCATAACACGCCTTTTTTTTATCTTTTTTTCTTGACAGAAGCATTAAATTCTTATTTTATAATCGTTGAAAGTTAATTGCTAAATGTAATGGAGTAAGAAGAATGAAGTATGACTCAGAATTAAAGAAGGCAGAAGAATTTGAAAACCAGGGAAAACATCTGCAAGCAGCAAAAATCTTCGAAGAAATTGGGAGAAAATGCATGCGAGAAAGTGGTATAGAACGAAGTGAAGCCCCAAGAATAATTGCAAAAAGCATTGCTCACTACCTCCTCGCTGAGAAAAAGGAACATGCAAGAGACCTCGCTTTTCAAGCGGTCTTTATGAAAGAGGAACATCCCCTCTTATCCATCCAAATCGAAGCAGCAATTGCCTCTAAGAAAAAAATCGTTCGTATCTTTGAAACCTCGAGTATTCCAAAGAAAATCACTGAGGATGACCCCCTATTTCGAAAAATTCCTGAAAATCGGAAGATGTTAAAAGAAACTACTGAAATAACTATTAAGCGCTTTTGGGAGGGGACATTGTCCGGAAAATTCGAAGAGAAATATGACCTCTTGGAGCAAAAACACGCAAACATTCAGGAACTGATCAACTTCATTCTCGCGACTAAAACAGGCGTCAACGTTATTGGTGCAGAGATGGCAAACGGTAAAAAAGTGCTCGTTTTAACAGCAGTAACATTCAATGAGAATCCCGTTGAAATCATTCAGCTCTAAAGACGAAGATGCCATCAAGGGGTAACTAAAGAAGTGGCAAGTCCCCATGCTCGATGACTCAACTAAAACCCCGCTACCAACGGTTACCTCCACGCCGCACCCCCAGAGGCATGCCTAACGAGGCGGACGGCCGCTCACTTCCGTGCCTAACCGAGTTGGCCTCTACGCTTTCTGACCTTGCCCTCCGGCGAAGGTCTCGGCGATTAGACATCTTCTAGGACGGCGCTTCGACGGCTTCCGTTGGGCGCTTGAATTAGTCTTGTCACCTCACATGGGTCTTCGGCCGGCTATAGAGCGTTTGCCGTTGTAGGGTAGCCCTAGCACCCCGCCTAGACTTGCCAAGTTTTTTGATGACAATCAGCCTTAAAAAATATTCTGTTCAGAAGAATTAATAGAGAAAGAAGTGCTTGAACTGTCATCACGGCGAAGGGTCGCTTTTGAGAGAGTTTTTTTGAAAAAGAGCCTCGAGCATCTGACAGCCTTTACAAATGACTGTTTTCGAAGGTTCAGAACAGATTTTGCAAAGAGTAATTTTAGAAGAAGGAAGGGGAGTTTTATCCGCAGTGCTTCTTTGAGAGGTTAAGCTATGAATGCTATTTCGTATTGCACCTAATGTTCCCGGGTATTTTTCCTCGATGGTTGTTAAGAAATCTCGGACATCCAGGCGCATTGCTTCCACAGCATATGGGCATTCAGTCATATGATAGGTTAATTGATTATAAAAAGCATAAAGGACAACACTTCGTTCTGCCACCATTTGAAGAGGTTTCACTCGAGGAACAAACAAATCATGTGCCTTTTCTGTGGGGGTGAGAGTGTTTTGAAGAAGGCGGGCTACGTCTCCTCGAAGAAGGTTTAACAAGATCGTTTGGGAAACATCATTGAGATTATGCCCTGTAGCGACTTTATCACCTTCGACTACGCGGGCTGCATAATTTAAAGCTTTCCGACGGAAAACACCACAATAGGAGCAAGGAGCATGTTGGATTAATTTCGTCTGGCGGGTAGAAGGGAGGGTCTGGCGCAGCTCTCTCGAACGAGCAACAATCTCATCGAGAGTATAGCCAAAAAGCTCCTTAAACGAGAACAAACGAAACTCAATGCCCAGCCGTTTTGCATTCCTGCGAGCAATTGGTAAACCATCATCTCGATAGCCGGCAATGCCTTCATCAATACAGACAGCAATAAGCTCAGAAGGAAAGTCACGTTCAAGTTGATAAAGTATATCAAGAAGCACGACACTATCTTTCCCTCCTGAAAGTCCGACAACAATTCGATCATCTCGTTTGAATAGTTTGCCTTTCTTAATGGTACGACGAACAGTATCCACTACCCACGTACTGAAACACTTACTACAGAGAAACCTACCGTCAGTTGGGCGATAAGTGTCAGCTACACGCTTTTTGCATTGATAACAGAGAGGGGGGTCGGCCGGCAATGTCGGGATCTCCGAATAAAGAAAAGGTAAAAGAGCCTTTTAACGTATTGGGATAAATCCGAATTTTATAATAGGGATTATTAATACCGCAAGGAATAACGCAAGGGCGAGGAAGCGGAAGATATCGAGAATAATAAGAGCTGTTTTCTCTCGTTTGAATATCGTGAAGAGGAAGGGTGCAAGCAATTTATCACCATCTAATAGAAAAGGAATTGGCAATGCATTAAAGAGAACCGACCCAAAAGTAACAACAACTATCCAGAGAAGTTGCTGCTGGAAATAATTGGGGAAAAATTTCCAAGCAAGACGAGTTTTGGGGGCACGATAATCAAGTGTGTAGACGCCGAGGTAACCCCGAGAGTCGTCATCCGGGTGGACACCAAGACGAACATCGATCGTCCCTTTGGTGGTATTTAAAACAATCAATTGATTAGGTTGAGTGGCATTCATGAGGATAGTGAAAGTAGTGACATTATACAAGTGAGTGTTGTTTAAAGAATACAACACCATCCCACGTTCCAACCCTGCATTTGCTGCGGGAGTATTAGGAATGACTTCTTGAATTAACACGCCATCAACAGGAGCATAAAAGGGATTAAGAATTGCTGGAGCATAGAAGAGTAAGGGGAGGGTTAGTAAGCCTACAAGCAAATTGGGGAACATTCCCGAAGCAAAAGTTCGCATCCGGGTCCAATAAGAAGATTTTTTCAAGGATTCTTCTTCAGGTTCAACAAAGGCGCCAAAAAAGATGGCAAAGAATGCTAATCCTGTCGATTTTAACTCCACACCATCAGCATGGCTAACAACGCCATGTGCTAACTCGTGGGGGATCATTGTGAGGATAATAGGAATAATTAGATAAAGAGTGGTCTTGAAAGAAATGGTCACACCGGGGATGATGATACCTACCGTAGGAGCACCTTCCACCGGGGAATTCGGTAAAAGCGTGATAGTCAAGGAATAGAGCAAAGCCGCAAAAGAAGCAAGCATGCATAAAAAGCCAAAGACAATAGAAACATTACCAAAGAGGATCCAAAAACGGGCGTGCTTTTTTGCCAGGCGTTCAATAAACTTATTGAAACGTTTTGTGCGAATTAAGAGGAAAAGTGGACCCAATGTCCAGCCGTAACGTTCATCTAATTTGAAATAGCGGCCAAGAATGTAAATAAGAAACCAAATGGAAGCAAGAATGAGAAACGAAAAGATCCAATGCACAGCCAGTTACCTCTTTTTGTCTTTCAACTTAATTTTCTACCTTCCAATGCAAAATGGGCTTATAAAAAATCTATCATAACTTTCTTGAAGAAGGAGACATATACTCTCTTGCAAGAAGAATTGCTTTTGATGTGTCATGAAACGCAAAGGTTCAGGAGTAAAACCAAAAGCCACTGTAGATGCAAAAAAAGTGATTTACTCGAGAGAGCATTGGGAACTTCTAACTGCTTTGAGACAACAAGCACGTGAACTTATGGAACTGCTACAAAGGGAGAACATATCCAGCCTTGTCTATGGGTCTGTCTGTCGAGGGGATGTAAATAAAACAAGTGATATTGATGTTTTTATCCCCTACCAAGTATCATCCTTTCTCATTGAACTGGCAGTCGAAAAAGCAGGCTATAATATTTATGGGAAAAAGATCGTGCAAGCAACACCTAAACATGTTGTAAAAGGAGAGATCATGCTTAAAGAAGACATTAGCATCATTTTTCCGCTTACCTCCTTGCGGGAACGAGAATTTGATTTCATCAGGTTTGGCGGGAGCTTGAGCCTGGAAGAGCTCCAAAAAAACAAACGTGTACCAGGCGTTGACAAGCGACTTGTACTTATAGAGCCCATCGAAAAGGGGCATTGGGAATCGCAAGTACTTGGTTTTGAATCTCTTGTTGCAAGAAAAGTGGGTGTGGATGTCGAGCTCGTCAAAGAGCGTGTGAGAATTCTAACAACTCGAGATAAAAAAGGACGCACAGGTGTTTATTTGAAACGAAAGCTGGGATGTGATGAATCAATAGAGGCAGTCTTTAAAGAGCTCAAAGACAGTGACCCTATTGTAAGAAGGCGCGCTAACAACTAGAAATTAGCAGCTATGGAAGGAGCAATTGAGATGAAAGAAAAAATCCGCACATTAGAAGGGGGGTCAATATTAAAAGGAGAATTGCCAGAAGGGTGTAAAATTTGCCGACGAGGAGCAGAGCTCTTCTTTTTTGTCACGGGAAAATGCAGTGAAAGTTGCTTCTACTGTTCCCTTGCCGGGGCAAAAAGAGGAAAAAGTCTCATCTTGGCAAATGAACGGCCTGTGAAGAACTTCGCCAATGTAATGATCGAAGCCACAAATATGAATGCTCTTGGCGCAGCAGTTACGGGCGGCGACCCCCTCCTCTGTATTGACACGACCATTGAGTATATCAGAAAAATGAAAGAGGCGTTTGGGAAGAAATTTCATATTCATCTTTATACATCAGGGAGATACGCGACAGAGGAAAACCTTTCGAAACTTTTTCAAGCGGGACTAGATGAGATTCGCTTCCACCCCCAAAATGATGAGCAAAGAAAAGCAATTGCAAAAGCCCTTACCTTTGACTGGCAAGTGGGAGCAGAAATACCGGTGATCCCAGGAACAAAAAAAGAAACACTTGCATTTCTGGATTTTCTCGAGAGTTTGGGCGGAGTCAGCTTCTGCAATTTAAATGAATTAGAAGCAACAGAAACGAATTTACCTGCATTAAAAGAACATGGGTTTGAATTAGTTAACCAAGAAGGAGCAGCCATAAAAGGAAGTAAGGAACTCGCTAAAAAGCTGTTACTGGAAACAAACTACTCTTATACGCTTCATTTTTGTAGCGCGAAAACAAAAGATGCAGTCCAATTTCGAAACAGATTGATACGTACTGCAAACAATATTCGAAAGCCCTACGAGGAAGTGCAAGATGGCATGCTCGTGAAGGCAGTTATCGAAATCCCGAAAACGCTGATAGGTGAAGAAGTATTAGAAACACTTGCAGAAGAGTATGAAGTTGACCCAGAGTTAATTGCCCTGCCAACAGAAGACAGACTTGAAACAGCATGGTTTATAGCCGATGCTCTAAAAGAAGTGTTGAAAGAGAGATTCGAAATTACGGGTATTTTTGTTACCTATGAATACCCAACCTTTCAAAGAACATTAATTGCAAAAATACCGCTGTTAGGAGAGAAAGACTCTTCGGCAAAGAAACAAACGACTCAGCGGAAAAAAAGGTAAAAAAGAAAAGAAAGGGAAAGAACAATACGGCCATTTCCAGGCAAAAGCTTCCAATATTTTAAAAGTAAATTTTCATATTATTACACTCATGAGCTCTAAAAACAAAGCAACCTTTATAGTTGCAAATATTATTGGGACGCTTCTCTTAACAGCAATTTTAGAGGCAATTGATTTCCTCTATGCCGGGGTTCAGGAGAAATTTCTTACTAACATAAACCCAAGTTATACACCAAATCTAGCGCTGGCAAATAAAATAATCATCGCGTGTTCATTGACGGCCATAGGAGCATTGATTACCTATCTGTTGTTGGCAGTCTTTCTTATTCGGCGAGAAAAAATTGAACAACAACTTAAGGATGAGAAAATGCTGGATCAGAGTGATAGCTTGAATTTTCAAAAGTTTCAGCGAGAAATTGGCAGCTCCATTGAGGTGTTAAAGGATCTCTTCATTTTTCAAATTTTAATTGTTATACTTTCTGGACTCTTTAGCTTTCTGAAGTTCCTCTGGACATTCTCCAAATATCGCTCGTACACTCAACTCTTTATTGAATATTATTTATCTAATGTCGCTTCGATTCTGGTGAGCCTTTCCATCTATCTTGTGTTGGCATTCATGATGAGCTACTTGATAATTTCAGCCCTTCAAAAATATATCCGCCTAAAGGTTATTTCAGAAAAATATCAACAAGCAATGGCAAAGGTGTTGCAAAATTTTGACAAATTGTTGGCAGAAGAACAAACTGTTCATGAGAAGAAATAAAAAGTGAGTTGACGTAGCTGTTGAGACGAAGAAGCGATGATTTAGACAAATGGATTGCCATTCTTTCTAAACTAGCGCAATGTGAAGATGGCACATCCGACGATCAAAACCTAGGGCTTTCATTCTATGCAATTCGCTCAACAGCAGTCAGTGACTATCACAAATTAACGGAAATTCTGGCTGACATGGAAAAAAAAGGGTTCATAAGAGTTATAGAAGAAGAAAAGGAATTACCAGATGGTGGGAGAACAACAATTAAACGTTATAAAATAACCTTAAAAGGAATGCAAACATTGTTTCAAATATTAATCCCCGCTAGAGATGCACTTCGAAAACTCGACTATTAAACGTACAAAAAAGACTAAGCTGGAACACCAATTAATGTTAAACACTAATCAAGGCGAATAAATGATGGGTACAAATAATTCAACAGAAAAAGAAGAAATCGAAGAAAAAAAAGAAAAAAGAAAGGAAAAGGTGCGACGAGTTTTTATGTACATCGGCGTTTTATGTTTGATTGCGTTGTTAGTTGGAATTCCGGTAATGTTTTATTTTGTCCGGTAAATGAAGCGAGGGATTATTTCTTAGAAACCAATTTATCAAGTTCAGAGACAAAATACTCGAAGCGTTTCAAGCCAAGTTGCCAGAAAGATTTGTCGGTAACATCCAGCCCAAAAATCTTGCCTATTTCTTTCGGAGAAAGGCTTCCGCCTGCTGCAAGAGCTTTCTTGAATTTCGGAATGAAACTCTTACCTTCATCAAGGTACTTTTGATACAAAGCATAAACAAACAATTGGGCATAAACATAGGGGTAGTTATAAAATCGGAAGTTTGGCATGAAATAATGGGGTTTCATTGCCCATTCAGATTCCATAACATCAAACCATTCTACAACATCACCATAAATGCGGTCGCGGTTTTTTGTCCAGTATTTAGAAATAGTTTTGAAATCCAAATATTCTCCTCGTTTGATAGCATCATACAGATCTTGTTCAAACCAAGCTCGAGCACTGACTTGAAAAGCAGCCATTCCCGCACCATCAAGGACGCGACAAATAATTGCTATCTTTTCTTTGTCGTCTTTCGCCTTCTTTAGCAGTAAATCCGTTAGCAAAAGCTCGCCAAAGATAGAAGCTGTCTCGGCAACAACCATAGGAATACGACCATTCAAGATCGTTTGCTCTCGAGTGAAATAGTAATCATGAGTGGCGTGGCCCAATTCATGGGCAAGAGTGTAAATGTCACTTAAATTCTGATTGAAGCTTTGCAAAATGAAAGCAGACTTTCCTTTGAACCAGCTGGCACAGAAAGCACCATTTCGTTTGCCGAACCGTGGTGAAGCATCGATGTGGTTTCGCTTAAACATATCACGAACAGCAAAAGCATATTCATCATCAAAAGAACTATAGGCTTCGGTTACAAGCGCTTTTGCTTGCTCCCAAGTAAAATGCATTTCCGGTGCGTCAGGCAACGGAGCAACAATATCATGGTTTCCCAGTTTAGGCAAGCCCATAAGCTTTGCTTTAAGTGTTAAATACTTGCGATAAAGTTTCGAGCCACTATCTATTGCTTCGAGTAAATTGTCAATGGTTTCTTGGTCCGTGTCATTAGCGATTAAACTGTCATGCATTTCAGAGTCAAATTTGCGGCGCTTAACAACATTCACCCAATCATTGCAAATGTTGCGCAAACACGAAGCGAATATTTCCCCATCTTTTCCCAACAAGCTATAAATGGCTTTATTAGCCGACTCTCGTGTTGCACGGTCCGGATGCGGGAGTAAGCCATTTGCAGCACCATAGGGAAGCTGTTTCTTCTTGCCCTCTACTTCAACTTCAAAGATGCGGGTATTAAGCCACTTACTCTGGAGCTGTTGCCACCCCTGTACGCCGAATTGATCCTTTTCAATAATAATCTGCTCTTCGATCTCAGAGAGCTGATGAGGAACATCTCGACGGAGTTTTTCGAGAAAGTGCTTGTAATTTGCAAGCTCCTTACTGGTTATTAAAGCAGGCTTTTCATACACAAGTTTTCCAACATCAAGCCAAAGAAAAGCAAGCTTCTTTGCAAGTTCAGCTTGTAACTTCTGTACGCGATCATTAAGGACTTGAGTTTCTGGAAGAGTCATATTAGCACTATATGCAAGGCTAGCAAAAAGCCCCAAATCCCGCAAATCAAGAATATACTCTTCATAATCTTCTAAAAGCTTCAGAAGTTTTTCCGCATTCAGAGAAGCAATTTTCTCTTTATAGTTCTTCACAAAGCGATCAGCTTTCTTTGTCAGATTCGTGATTGCCTTTTCAATTTTAGGATCATCAATGCTTGGAAAAATGCCTGATAAATCCCAAACGATTTCTTCACTTTTCATCTAAATTCTACAACCTAACTTAACAATAATAATTATCAAAATTTTAATGATTAAAGAGAAATTAAAGTTTTATGTAATTTTTCTAAAGTGAAAAGCCAGCAAACCTTTGTCTTTTAAACCGATAAGAAATAAACAGGCAAACTATCTCACAACGGGGCAAAGAAAAAATGACTTCAGTGAAGAGTTTTACTAGATATACCGAAAAATCGTTCTAGAAGCCTTTTAAATATTGAAAGAGACGTTTATTATAGTTTTAACCTTCCATAGGATTTTTGAGGGTGACACGATTAATGAAGAAACCAAAGATTTTGAAATCTCGCAAAGGAGTAAGCACGGTTTTAGCAACGATCTTCCTGATTGGCATTACCGTTGCTTCTGTAGGATTTATTTATTCAATGTTATCTTCCTACACCAGATTCAATTCTAAAGTAGATGCTGCTGGTGTTGTAGAAGTAACAGATTATGATAACGATGGGCTTATTGATTCCATTGCCTTACCTTTAACCAATAAAGGAATGAAGAGTGCTATTATTGAAGGTGTAAAGGTTGTACAAAACGATCAAGACCATTTATGGTTCACGTTTGATACCGAAGTGAAAATTAGTGCAATTGAAAAAGTAAATCTCTATGCGCTTTCTTCGAAACAACAAATCCAGTTCTTTACTCCCTTCCATGTTGAAATAACTTTTGAAGATGAGAATTATGTTTCTCCAGGCTACATCATTTCTAATTCAGATGAAGTCCCAACGGAGATTCTTCCCACTATTATTGAAGGTGGAGATCCCAGCTTTTCAGCTTTTGATTTACTGGTAAGCCGGAGTGCGGATGATGCAGCTTACGGGAAAAAGAAATTCCCAACAGATATTGGTTATTCTCCCACAAGATGGTTTATCTTGGGAGAATTTGAAGATAATAACAAACGCCCTGATCTTTCAACTGATTTTATTTCCCTCTGTGGACATGGAAATGAACTTGATTTTGCCCCCTACCTAATGGATGAACGAACGTTCACAAATGGGAATATTGGAACGCAGAGTGGCCAAGAAGTTATCCCCTATGAAGATGGAGGGGATCATCCTGGGTTGATTGCCTTAAACAAATATGGCAAATGGGATAAAAAAGATGACCTAAATTGGGGCAAATATGGCATCGTCTATATGTGGTCCTATATTTATGTTCCAGGAACTGAAGCTATAACAGTAAGCATTGGAGCAAATGGTGCAAGTGAATTTAAAGTCTACCTCAATGGGGAATTCCAGGTCGAAGGCAATAAAATGAAACATTGGTACACAAATGATGGAGTAATACTTGACGCCGGGTTGAATTTAGTATTGATGAAAATATCAGCAAAAACTAATGCACACTTTGCTGGACAAGTATTGTTTTATAACAATGCAAATTTGGCTGCTTGCTATTCTGTGTGGCCAACAATCAACGACTTATAAAGCAAACTAATATTGTCCATAATAATTCCACGAATCGAATAAACTGTCTCTCAAAAATCCTGAAAATGATTCTACCAGGAATTATTATGGACATCCCTTCCTTTTCTTTTTCTTCGCTCATTTAGTCGCCAAGTAACTTGTGCATGTGATGGTATTTCTCAACACCAACAAAAATTCGCCCGAGAGGGGTTTTTGTTGTACCTACAATTTGAAAACCAATCTTCTTGTACAAAGCAATTGCGCCGGTATTTGTCGTGATAACTTCAAGCTCAACATTGGAAAGGTTCTGCTCACGAGCCAACTGAAAAGCATAATTAAGAAGTTTTTTACCGAAACCTCGCCTTCGAAAACCCTCTCGAATGCCAATTTTATCAATGTATAATGTATTTGCTGGGAATATTTTCGGAGGACCAAATCCAAATAGCATTAAAGCTGTTTTTATTGCCGGCAGTAATCGATACTTCTTTTTTAGAACCTTTAAAACCATACCAAACGGGAGTTCTTTACGTGGAGCAGTATAAACCTCTAATGCCCCAACCGCAACACCATTATGATAGAGGAGATATTTTGACTGATTCCCAAAGCGATCATAAGAAAGGATGTTCAAGGTTGTAACTAATTCAATGTAATCCTTCTCTGAGAGCCCTTTAAAGAAGAAGGGATATTTATCATTAAATGCTTGACACATAATTTGAGTAAAAAGAGGGAGTTCTTTTCGATTGCAAAGGTGGATCTCTGAGGTAGTCATTTCTGCATTGCCCACTTTAAAAATGGTTGCATGAAAGGTTTCCTCTTGCCAAACAAAAAACTTTGCGATGGCTACAAATAGAATGATTGTTTAGGGAAAATTTTTTAAGACAACCAAGAAAAGCCAAAGCCGTGATAAATATGAACTTCTTTGAGAAGTATACAAATCGGGCAGAAACAGAGCTCCTCGCTCAAGTGAACTTTGCAAAGGAACAAGGATTTTACCCCTATTTCAGAGAATTACACAGTGAGCAAGGACCAATTGTACGAATGGATGATAGAGAAGTGATCATGCTTGGAAGTAACAATTATTTGTCAATGACGATGAATCCTCAGGTGAAAGAAGCAGCAAAAAGAGCAATTGACAAATACGGTGTTGGCTCCACCGGCTCAAGGCTGTTAAATGGCACAATGGATCTGCATGTGCAACTCGAAGAACGGTTGGCAAAATTCTTGGGAACAGAATCAGCTGTTATCTTCTCTACCGGCATGCAAGCCAATTTGGGAACACTTTCTTGCCTTTTAGATAAAGATGATTGGGTTGTCTCAGATCAACAAAATCATGCTTCAATAATAGATGGAATTCGCTTGAGTAGAATACCGAGAGATCACAAACTGATCTATAAGCATAATGACATGGAAGATTTAGAGCGATGTTTAAAACAAATCCCAAAAGGAGAAAAGGCTCTGATAGTAACTGATGGCATTTTTTCAATGGAAGGCACAATTGCTCAACTAGATGTCATTACAGAGTTAGCTGAACGATATGACGCAGGAATTTATGTTGATGATGCTCATGCTGTTGGCGTTCTTGGACCAAAAGGAAGAGGTACGCCTGCATATTTTGGTCTGGAAGACAAAGTGGATGTTGTGATGGGGACCTTTTCAAAAAGCTTTGCTTCTATTGGTGGATACATTGCTGGCTCGGAAGTTATTTGTGAATGGGTTAAGCACCGTGCCCGGTCAATTATTTTCAGTGCAAGTGCCCCGCCACCTGCAGTGGCCACTGTACTTGCAGTCTTAGATATAATCGAAAAAGATGATTCCTATCAAAAGAAATTGTGGGAAAATTCCAAAAGGCTTCTAAAGGGTTATCAAGATGCAGGATTTGATACAGGAGAATCACAATCACATATCATTCCCATTATTGTAGGGGATGAAATGACCACCTTCTTCTTTTTTAAAGAATTACTCGAATACCGGCCCAGAAGTGTGTATACTAATCCAGTACGCGCCCCTGCAGTGCAACCGGGCCGAGAGCTCTTACGAACAACTTGCCAGGCAGCATTCACAAAGGATGTTATTAATGAGGCTGTAGAAATAATGGCTACAGTCGGAAAGAAACTTGAAGTGATTTAATTAATACAGAAGGATCCTCGAAGAGAAAGTAAGCGAAAATTTGGCTTGCCTTTCTCGTTCTTATTTTCTATTTCAAGGAATGAGTTTATATTTAGGAAGAACGATTACTATCCATTCTTGAAAGGTTCTGGAGAACAAGAGAACGTGAAAGAAAAGAACCGCTCCCGTGAAACAAACGACAACAGCGTGCTAGAACTTGCAAGAGTAGGGGAAGCTAAGAGCACAGACAAAAAGAACATATTCTTGTGGGCATTCTATGATGCTGCGGATACCATCTTTGCAATGGCAATTGTTTCAATTGCTCTTTATCAATGGGGAGAACTTGCAGGAATGAAAGCCGGCATGAGTTTTAATAGGGCACACATTCTTGTAAGCACTTTCTTAATGATTTCCAATCTTTTAGTTGCCATTCTTCTACCTATTTTAGGAGCACATGCCGATATTATGGGGAAACGCAAACGGACAGTCATTCTCCTAGGCACAGCCACAATCATTCTCACGGCGCTCATCCCCCTTTCAAATAGGTTCCTCCTAGGGTTGATAATTTTCACCATTGCTAATATTGCTTATCAAGCAGCAAACCTCTATTACGAATCCATGCTTCCCTTCATTTGCGACACCGAACGGCGAGCCAAAGTTTCTGCTTTTGGCGTTGCTTTTGGTTATATTGGAACCATTTTTGCTGTTATTCTGGTGTTTGTCTTACCGATGTTATTTGGTGATGCAACAAAAGCAGATGATGTGATCAACGGGCTCGTGACAAGAGAAAATATTCAATTAAACTGGGTCTATTGGATGTTCATTTTTGCAGCATTATTCTACTTATTACTGGCAATCCCCTTCCTCTGGACGCGAGAAAAAAGCTTGGACAGCGAACGCAAAGAACCATTCCGGCAAAAATTACGGAGTACGTTTGTACAACTGAAGCGGACGATTAAAGAAATTTTCACCAAGAATAGAGAAATGTTGCTTTTTCTCATGGGCTGGTTGTTAATTAACGATGCTGTTGGTACAGGCATTGCTATTTTAGTCGATTATTTAAGAGAAGGGCTGGGAATGGAAGAGACAATTGCAGGAGCAACGCTTTTTATTGGTATTATTATAGGCATATTGTTTTTGTACAGCATGGGACCGATAATTGACAAGAGAGGGCCGCGTTTTGGCATTATCATTACTGCTGTGGCTTGGGTTGTGGGGATTTGTCTGGCAATAATCGCCGGTGTGACTTATAAAGTCGAAATAGTGAATCATACAGTTGTGCTACACAAGTTACGGATACTCGCTTATTTCGCAAGTGCAATCCTTTCTTTTGGGATGGGGGCAATCTGGGTGGTGGGAAGACAGTACATTCTCGAATTGGCCCCTACGGAAAAGATCGGACAATATTTAGGGCTCAAGAAAATCTCCGGAAAAGTGAGCACGGCTTTTGGGCCACTTGTTTTCTCTTCAATTTTAGCAGCAACAATGCGCTTTGGGAAAACCGTTGCATACCAGCTGGCGATTACATCACTCATCGGCTTTTTCATCATTGGATTCATCTTTATTATCTTTATAAAAAACTACCATCCACTCTATTTGCAAGGAAAACGCTATCCCTATACAGAAAAAGAAATGGGAGAGAGCTCTCCCGAATAGAAAAAGAATTTGATTAATCATTCAAAATCATTTCAAGAAAGAGCTCATGAAAACGGGTGTCATCTGTCAATTCGGGATGAAAGGTTGCAGCAAGCAACTTTCCTTGTTTGACAGCATAAATACCACCAGCATCTTTTGCAAGGATTTCAACGTTTTTACCGACTGAAGTGATAATTGGTGCTCGAATAAATACACCCGGAAATGGTTCGGTACCAAACCGCTCAATAGTTAGCGGACGTTCGAACGACTCTCGCTGCCGGCCATAGCGATTACGAATAACTTCAATGTCCATTAACTCGAGTAAAGCTTGTGAAAAGTCTTTGACAACTTGATCTTTAGACGCCTTGGAAATAAGAATAGCACCTGCACAAGTACCAAACACCGCCATTCCATTTTGTACTTTCTCTTGGATTTTAGCCGCAAGTTTGTGACCAAAACGCATTTCACTAACCAGGCGACTCATGACAGTGCTTTCCCCACCCGGAATGATCAAGCCATCCAATGAGTCCAATTGGTCAGGA
>Ga0190349_1000265_pt1 | contig 17518 bp, 8 predicted proteins | sample 48721378_MG_FD_179798 | JGI IMG/M metagenome (GOLD analysis project Ga0190349, IMG submission 179798) | Hydrothermal vent microbial mat bacterial communities from Southern Trench, Guaymas Basin, Mexico - 4872-13-7-8_MG | ecosystem: Environmental > Aquatic > Marine > Hydrothermal vents > Microbial...
TCTCCTGAGTAACCAAGGGAAAATCGAGCTTCTTTCTTAGTGGCCAAGTTAATAATTACTAAATGAGCATCTCCGTCTTGCGGGGTTTCACTGTAGAGTACCCAGCGACCATCAGGCGAAATTTGAGGTGCTTGAATCGTCTTCCAGGAGTCATATACATCGTGAGTGAGGGACTTCTTCTGCCCAGTTTGGCTTCCTGCTGTTTTGGCCGTGACTTTATTTTGGTCAACCGGGGCGGCTGTTAACCAGGAGAAACTCAAGGCTAGCAAGACAAGCAAATATAATAAAGATTTTAAGTTGAAATTGATTTTTAATTGATAATCTTTTTTCATCATCCCTCCTTTTAATTTTATTTTTTTTTAGGATATCAAACCCGGAACAACATGGTCAAAGATAAAAATATCAACGGAAGCATTTCCAAAGCCGTGATGGAAAATAATGATGGCTCCACCGTATACTTTTGTTTTGAGTAAAAACACAGGAAGTGAACCATGAAGGAAATCAAGTTATCCTTCGCTATTAATTTAACACTAAAGCAGTACGATGTCCACTGGATCGAGCAACAGCCATTTTTTGGCCCAATTTAGCTGTGAAGGCCCCAATTTTCTGGACGAAAACATTTCTTGACGACAATTTTGAGCACGGCGATTACTTTTTTATTTGAATAATTTTTCTGTTATTTATATCATTATCGACAAAATGTTAATTTAAGAGGGATATAATCGACAAAATAATAATGAACACTTAAAAATTATAAACTCTCAAGGGAAAATTAATGAAACGGGCACAGATAAAAATCATTAACTTAGGTCTCACTCTGCTGGCCGAGCATGGCCAGACGCTAGGGAAAGTTCTTTCCCAGGCAGATATTCCTGTTAGATTCGAATGCGGACAAAAAGGCGTCTGTGGGAAATGTCAAGTAAAAATCATTTCGGGGTCCCTCTCCCCTCCTGATCGGCACGAAAAATATTTCCTTGAATTCTTGGGATTAGATCCTTCAGTCACCAGATTGGCTTGCTTGGCCCGTATCACCCAGGATTTGGAAATTGAAATTCCCGAAGAAAGCCTCCTTCAACCCGTTAAAATCCTGGATAAAGGAATAACTACCACCTTTCCTCTGCGCCCATCTTTTCGACAGTGTTTTATTACTTTAGATAAAGAGAAGGTAACTTCCTCTCCAGCTATCAACGAAGCCATTGCCAGAGAAATAAACTTTCCCAACCTTGTTTTTTCCTTGGAGACTCTCAATCAACTTGGAGAAGCAGTCAGAGAAACTCCCCAAAAATTACAAGTTACTATCTTTCAAAACAAGGAAATTTGCTCTATCGAAAGTGACTCCACGCCGTCTCCCCTCCTCGGAGTAGCAATCGATTTAGGTACCACAACCGTAGTGGGAGAGTTGATAAACCTGGAAAATGGCGAAACTCTTGCTGTGGCTTCGGGCCTTAATCAACAGCTACGCTTTGGCTCCGATGTCGTGGCCCGCTTATACGAGGCGACTTCTTCCGAGGCAAGGAAAAAATCTCTGCAGCGAGCAGCGGGGCGGACGATTAACTCGTTGCTTAATAAATTGACTAAAAGACCAGGCATTAGTCGCGAAAATATCATGGAAGTTGTCGTGGCTGGCAACACGGTGATGAATCATCTTCTTCTCGGATTACCAGCCCATACTTTGGCCAGGTTACCCTTTGCGCCTGTTTTTCAAGCCTTGCCCGAACTAAATTCCTCCGAGTTGGGGCTCAATATTTCTCCTTGGGGCAAGGTCTACGTGGCCCCCAATATCCAAAGTTTTATCGGGGGAGACATTTCAGCCGGCTTATTAGCTTGTCGTCTCTTTGAAAAATCAGGACGGCATCTCTACCTTGATTTAGGAACTAATGGAGAAATAATCATCAATGATCATGGGGAGTTGTGGGCAACTTCCACGGCGGCTGGGCCTGCTTTTGAAGGCGTGGGGCTTTCCTCGGGAATGATGGCGACTACCGGAGCTATTTATCAAATAAAAATAAAAGATGTCGGTTCTTCTTTAGAGGTAAAAACAATTGGCCGGGGAAAGCCACGGGGAATTTGTGGTACCGGTTTTGTCGACCTCTTAAGTATTGCGCTCCGCCAAAAATGGATCCGAGACAACGGCCGAATCACTAACAGGCAGAATAAAATCGAGGTGCGCCCCCAAGTTGGCCTGGGCCAAGAAGATATTCGCAAGCTCCAAATGGCCTTGGCGGCGATTAAAACCGGGGTTAAATTACTGATGAGTAAATTAAAGCTGGATTACAGCGAGCTAGATACAATTTACTTGGCCGGTGCTTTTGGTACGGAGCTTAACATTCACCATGCCATGGATATTGGTCTTCTTCCTCAAATCGACCCCGCTAAAGTGGTTTTCATCGGCAATGCTTCCTTGGCCGGTGCTCGCTGCCTTCTTCTTAATTATCCATTACGAAAAAAACTAACTGCTTGGGTGAAGAAGATAAAATTCCTCTCTTTAGCCCAAGAAAAAGAATTTCAAGATACATTCCTTAAATCTTTAAATTTAGAACCTTTTCCCCAAAAGGGGAAGAAGGGGAAATATATTTAGCCTTAACCGCCTTCCGCCTCGACCAATAATTTAGCCTAAAGTTTTAATCAAGTTTAATGGGCTTTATTTCGCGTAAAGCTTTGAGGCCGTTTTCTTTAAGGAGATTGTTCAGCGCAAGGTAGTCTTCTTGAATAAAATTATTTAATTCAAGCACATTCTTGTCGACTTGTTGAGTAAACTCGGACAGTTTATCAAGGTCAGTTTGAGTTGGTCTCCCCGGGAATCCCGAAATGGAATAGGCTAACATTAAAACCTGCTGGGCAAAAGGTCCTCCGCGAAGGGCGAGTTCGCGACCTACGCGGTAATTAAATGTAGGTGGCACCAAGGCATCTTCCAATTTCTTTAATTTCTGTTCAAAAGCCTGGATAGCAGAATCTAAGCCTGGAGAAGGTTTCTCCTCTAACTGACCGATCTTTTTATTTAGCTTGTCAATTTCACGGCGGATATTTTTAATTGCGGTTACAGCTAGTCCAATTTTTCGGGTTAGTACCATAGATTTGACCTGGGCTTCGAAGAGAACTTGTCGGTCTTCATCGGAAAACTCGAAGCGAGGATCAGGTAAAACTTGAGCTTTTTGGGATAGAATCTTCTCCCCAACTTTAATCTCAACTAGATATTCTCCACAAGGAGCATAAGGAGGTTGAGCAAAGCCTAAAGCCGAAGGTTTAATTGGTTTTCCTTGTTCATCGCGGGGGACAAAGCGGAGGTTCCAGACTGTCCGTTGCACTCCGGTGGATATCCTTAGATCCAAGGTAAACATCTCTTCTCCTTGCGCATTACGGATAGTCAAGCGGGGCCTTTCCTTAAGTTTTTCTTTAAAGTAAGTGTTGATGATTAATCCATAAGGAGGGTTACTCCCGACAAATGATTGCTTGGTGTAAGATTCTTTAACCGTGCCAAAGTAAAATTGAGTAGCTGGTCGGATAGTGAAAAGATGAGCAGGCTGGTTAAATACTTCGGGGGTCATTTCTTGCAGGGGGCGGATATCATCCATTATCCAAATTCCTCGACCATGGGTTCCAATGATCAAGTCATTCTCCCGCGGATGAACGGCGATATCCCGGACAGCAACCGTGGGCAAGTTGTTTTTCAGGGAGAACCATGACTTTCCGCCGTCAAGAGAAGCAAATATTCCAAATTCAGTTCCTACATAGAGGAGATTGGGATTACGGGGATCCTCTCTAATGACATGAACCCAGCCAAAAGGAAGATTACTCGTAATTGAGACCCAAGTCTTTCCAAAGTTAGTTGTTTTGTAAACGTAGGGCTTGTAATCGTCGTAACGATGATTGTCAAAGGCGACATAAGCCGTCCCAGCTTCAAAATGACTGGCCTCTACTCTTGAACACCAGGCATTAGCCGGAACGCCGCGGATATTTTTTCGGACATTGGACCATGTTTGGCCATCGTCAAGGGTAACTTGGACATTCCCGTCATCTGTCCCACACCAAATCACCCCTTTTTTAACCGGAGATTCAGCAATGGTGATAATTGTGCAGTGAATTTCAGCCCCGGTGTTATCAGGGGTAATTGGGCCTCCGGAATCAATCATTTTCTTGGGGTCATTAGTGGTTAAATCCGGGCTAATTATTTCCCAACGTTGTCCCCTATCCCGGGAGCGAAAAAGCACGTTGCCTCCAGTATAGATTGTTTTTGGGTCGTGGGGAGAGATATGAATAGGCGAATTCCAGTTATAGCGGTAAGGAGGCTGGGTTAGGGGTGCTTCGGGGCGAAGTGCTTTACTCAGGTTTATCCGGCGATCGAAGCGATAGAGGCCGTTCATTTGGGAATTAGCATAAATTATATTCGGATCGCTGGGGTCAACTTGGCAGTAAAAGCCATCGCCGCCGCCGACCACAAACCACTCGCAGTTAGTAATGCCGGCCGCATCAAGAACTGCACTTGGGCCTCCCCACACACCGTTATCTTGGAGGCCACAATAGACAAAGTAAGGATTGCTTAAATCGTAGCCAATTTGATAGACCTCGGCGCCATTGATATTTTGGACACTCCGCCATGTTCGGCCGCCATCGTAGGTAATATCAATTCCTCCGTCGTTACCATCGATGAGATGGAGCGGGTTATGCGGGTCAATCCAGAGATCATGATGGTCAGGGTGAGTACCGGCAGAAATGGGGCGGAATTTTTTTCCTCCATCATGAGAGACAAACAATCCCCCGGAGAAAACATAGACTACTTGGTCGTTTTGGGGATCAACCCGAATCTGGCTGTAGTAGAAGGGCCTAAAATTAACCCGATCGTAAGTCTCTTTGTCGCCCATTCTGGTCCAAGACTGGCCTTTGTCCTCCGAGCGCCAGATACCTCCATCCTTGTGTTCAATGAGAGCATAGACGACCTTAGGATTACTTCGACTGACGGCTAAGCCGATTCGACCAAGAATACCTTCGGGCAAATCCTTGGTTAGTTTTTGCCAGGTTTGACCACCGTCAGTGGTTTTATAGATGGCGCTTCCTGGTCCTCCCGAAGAGAAATAGAATGGTTGGCGGCGATGTTCATAAGCGGCGGCATAGAGGGTAAGGGTGTCGGAAGGATCCATGACTAAGTCAGCAATGCCTGTATTTTCATCGATATAGAGAACTTTTTTCCAAGTGCGGCCTCCATCGGTGGTTTTGAAAACTCCCCGTTCGGGATTTGGTCCCCAGAGATGACCCATGGCTGCCACATAGACAATGTTGGGGTCGCCGGGATTAATCACAATTCGGCTGATGTGCCTTGTTTCCTCTAACCCCATGTGTTGCCATTTTTTTCCGCCATTTGTAGATTTATAAACTCCATTGCCAATGGTCACGCTATTGCGGCAGGTGGCTTCTCCAGTGCCCACCCAAATAATTTCGGGGTGAGAGGGCGCCACCGCAATATCACCCACCGAGACTGTTTCTTCTTTGTAAAAAATTGGCTCCCAAGTGGTGCCATCGTTGGTTGATTTCCAAACTCCGCTTGGCCCTACGGCGGCGTAAATTATCCATGGTTTATCTTCCACGGCTTCAATATCAACGGTTCGCCCTCCCGGAACAGCCGGCCCTATTTCCCGCCATTTAAGCTTTTGGAAAACTTCCTTCACCTGCTCTGCTTGCTGGGCATAAAGGGAGAAAGAGACAAGGGAAAAGCTTATTACCAGGACCAAGAAACCTAGGAAAACTTTAGTTATTTGCCTTTTTTCGACGTTTGACGTCATTATCAGTCCTCCTTTCTCATTTAGCTTTATTATAAAATTTTTAATTCATGATTGAAATTATTTGTTTCAGAAAACTGGGGAGAGAAAACTGGGGACGCAATACATATTTACCCTATTTTTTGTGGAAAACTGATGATGTTAGGATGGGTAAAACTGGGTAAATAGATAAACTGTCACCAGTTTTTTAATAAACTATTTCCAATTTTAAATCGTATTTATAAAATAAATGCTTCATGGTCTGGTTGAATGTTTCTAAAGGAGGAGGTCTAATGCATCAAAAAATTAGATTCTACACCTTAAGCATTTTTCTGGTTTTGGTTTTGGCTTCATGGTTGTCGGCCGGAGTGCTGGATAAAGCTTATCACTCTCCCCCCGAAGTTAACCGGCAGCTCAAGGCTTGGGCTAATCAATTTCCCCAGTTGATAAAAGTCATCTCCATTGGCCGCAGCAGTGGTGGACATGACCTTCTTCTTCTGGAAATAACAAATCGAAAGATCAAATACCCTCCCCCAGCCGAGCGCCCAGCGGTTTTTGTCGGGGCCAATCTCGAAGGTAATTATTTATTAACCACCGAGTCGGCGCTGGTTTTGATCGAAAAAATCCTCGCCCAATCAAAAAAAGATGGATTTATAAGCCAGTTTCTTAAGAATCATACCATTTACGTGGCTCCGCTTCTTAATCCCGATGCAGCCCAGCGCTATTTTGATGACCTTAAAGTAGAATCCATGACTAATGCCCGGCCGGTCGATGATGACCTTGATGATTTAGTCGATGAAGACGGACCTGACGATTTAAACAAAGATGGCATGATCACCCAGATGAGAGTTAAAGACCCTGAAGGAACCTGGATTCCTGACCCTCAAGAACCCCGTTTAATGCGACGGGCTGATCCCAAAAAAGGTGAAAAGGGAATCTACAAGCTCTATCTGGAAGGAATCGATAATGATGGTGATGGCCAATATAATGAAGATCCTCCTGGAGGAATTGTCGTCAGCCAAAATTTCCCCCATGATTTTGATTACCAAAAAAAACAAAATGGGCCGTGGCCTGTCTCGGAAAAAGAAACTATTGCCCTTCTTGATTTCTTAGCAAAACATAAAAATATCGGCTTGGTTCTTAATTTTTCCAGCGAAAACACTATTTTAAATATGCAGCAAACTGGCCGAGCTCAAGCGGCTGGAGGAAAAGTTCGGGTTCCACGACGTTATGCTAGTTTTCTTGGATTAGATCCTGAGCAAGAATATACCCTGCAAGAATTGGTGAGCATCCTCCGCAGTATGAATATCGGCGGCGGCATGGAAATTGATGAAAGCATGGTAGCCATGATGCTCGGCTTGGGCCCAGCTATGGACCTTGACCGCCAAGACCGCCCTTATCTTGAGAAAATTCAAGAAGAATACAAAGAAGCCCTCAAAAAAGCTAACTTAAAGTATCCTGAAAAAAGAGCTCAGGGAGTGAAAAAAGGCTCGTTTACTGCTTATTCTTATTTTCAGTATGGAGTGCCGGTATTAGCTGTTGATGTCTGGCAAATTCCCGAACCAGAGAAAAAAGAAAAGAAAGAAGAAGAGATAACCGCTGACAAACTAAAAACGATGACCTCCGAAGAATTCCTGGCTCTCGGAGAAGAGAAAATTGCGGCTTTCCTTAAAGCGCAGGGTGCCCCACCCAATTTTAAAGCCTCAACCGTGATGGAAATGGTAAAATCGGGACGAATCACGCCCAAGCGGATGGCCGAGATGATGGCTCGAATGCCGCGGCGCAGCAGCCAAAATGGCGAAGAACATCCCGATACTTACCTTATCAAATGGTCTGATGATAAACTTCAAGGCAAAGGGTTCATCAACTGGCAGCCGTTTAAGCACCCCACCTTGGGAGAAGTTGAAATCGGCGGCTTTGTTCCCTTTTTAAAAACCGTTCCCCCGGTCAAAGAAGCGGCGGCCGCTGTTGATTTCCATACCAATTTTTTCTTGGATTTCCTGCAAAAATTTCCCACCTTAGAAATTGCCGATATCAAGGTTACTCCCTTGGCCAAACAGTTGTTTAAATTGGAAATTTTCTTAACCAATAAAGGTTGGTTACCCACTTCCACGGCTCAAGGCCGCCGGGCTCGCACCGCCTGGCCAATCCGGGTGGAATTAAAGTTAACGCCTAACCAAAAAGTATTCTCAGGCCGAAAAGTAACGACGGTGGCCTACCTGGAAGGTAGTGGCGCAATAAAGAAAGTAGAATGGGTGGTAGCTGGGAAAAAAGGTAGCCAGCTCGAGATAGTAGCTTGGACGCCCAGGTTAGGTAAGGTTACCAAAAAGATCACCCTGCAATAGTGAGGAGGAAAATGATGGTCACCAAAATAACGAGATTAGTTTTTATCAGTTTTATTTTAGTTTGGCTGGTTTTCTCACCAGCCCTGAAGGCCGGAGAAAAAGTTCATCTTACTTTCGATCACTTTTACGACCATGAGGAATTAACCAAGACCCTTAAAGCTTTCGAAAAGGCTTATCCTCAAATGGTGAAAGTGATTTCCCTGGGTAAGAGCTACGAGGGCCGGGATATTTGGGGAGTCATTATCAACAACCCGAAGACTGGGCCAGCAGAGCATAAACCTGGGTATTACATGGATGGGAATATCCACGGCAATGAAATTCAGGGCACTGAGGTTGTTATTTATACCATGTGGTATCTATTGAAAAATTATGGTGAAACCGAACTGGCCACTCGACTGCTAGATGAAAAGGCCTTTTATTTCATCCCGACGATGAATCCTGATAGCCGGGATTGGTATATTAACAAAGTCACCGATCCTAATTCCCCCCGGTCGGGGTTAATTCCTTACGATAGTGATCGCGATGGGGTTGCTGACGAAGACGGGCCAGAAGATTTAGATGGCGACGGCTCAATCACGATGATGAGGAAAAAAGACCCCAACGGAAACATGAAGCCCCATCCCGATGATCCGCGGATCTTAATTCCGGTGCGTCCCGGGGAAAAAGGTGAATATATCCTTCTTGGTGATGAAGGTATCGACAACGATGGTGATGGACTGGTTAATGAAGATGGACCCGGTGGCTATGACATGAATCGAAACTACGCTTATAACTGGCAGCCGAACTATGTCCAGCGGGGAGCCGGAGATTATCCCTTCTGTTTCCCCGAAACAAAGGCCACTCGTGACTTTCTCCTGGCTCATCCCAACATTATCGGCGCCCAAAATTTTCATAACTATGGGGGCATGATTTTGCGTGGGCCTGGGACTAAAACTCTAGGGGAACCTCCAATACAGGATAGACGCGTCTACGATGAAATCGGTAAAAAAGGCGAAAAAATCCTTCCCGGTTATCGTTACATTGTCATCTACAAAGATCTCTACCCGGTTTATGGTGGCAGCGTTGATTTTATCTACAACGTTCTCGGAGCTTACACCTTCAGTAACGAGCTAGATATGGACTATTTCGGCACCTTGGCTGAACTCTTGGGAGGTGAAGGAGGCGAACAAGAAACCACCAAGGACGAAGAACTCCAGCGCTGGCGCCGTTATCGAGAAATGCTGGAAGAAATGTTTTACCATGATCATGTTTTGATGGGGGAACAATACACCGAATGGAAGCCTTACCAGCATCCTGTCTTTGGAGACATCGAGATTGGAGGAGTTAAAAAATTCGGACGCCGTGTTCCGCCCTTATTTAAACTCGTCGAAACTTGCCACCGTAATGCTGCCTTCTGTCTTTATCATGCCGACCAGTTGCCCCGGTTAGAATTTGAAGAGGTCAAAATTGAAAAACTAGACGGCAACCTTTACCAGGTAGATGTTGCCGTGCGGAATACTCGAGTCACGCCAACTATCTCTGGAGTGGCCCTCCAAAGAAAGCTACACCGGGTTGATAAGCTCAAAGTCGAAGGTAAACAAGCCAAGTTAGTGATGGCAGGTCAAGTAGTTGACCACTATCCGCTGCGGGTTCGACCCATCGACCCCAAGGGCAAAAATTTTATCTGGGTAAAATCAGGAGTTCCGGGGTACAGTCGATTGGAGTTCCGCTTGTTGATCGAAGGCAAAGGCCCGATTAATCTTATCTACGACTCACTAAAAGGTGGCTACTACACCAAAAAACTCACCCTCAAATAGCCGCAACTAAAAACTGGAGTTGCTGAAAAATGGGAGAAAACTGGGGAGAAAACTGGGGACACAATACATATTTACCTAATTTTTCATAACTGTACCTAGACAACTGGGGACATTTAATTTTTGAAAACTTGGTGACAGTTCACCTATTTACCCTATTTTCTCGAAAATAAAATAGGTGACAGCTTACCCTTTTACCTTACTATTCAAACTAACTAAATGGGCAATACAATAAATAATGGATTATACAATATAGATAAGACCATGAATAATAATTGAATTGTCTTCCTGTTAACTTGCTCATAATTCAAAAAAATTGAGAGGCAGGCCTTCACATTTCACATTTGTCATGAACTTGGTGAAAGATAACTGAAGGAAGGATTTTTTAGTTTGTTTGAAATTTGACTTTCTTCTCCCATCTCCTTGACTATCTTATTCGACAGGCTTATTCGATAGACTGACTTATTTGATAGGAAGAAATCTCAAGTTGGGGGAGGTATTCTTAGATTAGCCTGTTTGGAAAGGGGCAAAGAGTTTTTTGTTCAAATGTAAAATGTGAAGATCTCCCCCATCTCTGACTTTCTGCTCACCCCTAACCCTTCTCTGCGTACCCTCTTGCTGACAGTATCTGACCCCTCTCTCATGACCCTTCTCTCACGTAATTAAGGATGCTTGGTTATTCGTTCCAAAGCTTTTGTAATGACTCCCCATAACCACGGCCTTTCCTAAAGCTTTAAACCCGGATAAAAATATTTTTCCGATAAAGAGGCAAGAGCACTCCAAACCAAAAGATAAGGAGCAAAACGGGAAAAAGTAGCGAGCCTAAGTAATTTCCGGCCCACGGCGAAAGCATCTTTTGAAAGATAAAACCTTTTACTGAGATTATTTGTTCTCCCGAGAAAACATGGATTCTTCCTAATAGCTTGGCCAGTAAAGAACTTCCAACATAAACCGTAATGGGATTAGTGCCAAATACAAGAAAAGGATAAGCCCACTTTTTAAGCCCCGCTATTTCAATGACAAAAAAGGCAAGAGACAAAACAATTAGCGCCATTCCGCCAGTAAAAATAACAAAAGTACTGGTCCAGAGATTCTTGTTAATCGGGAAAATAGGATTTAGCGCTAAGCCGATGCCAACCAAAACAAGGCCAGCTAAAGCCATATATAAAGGGGTTAGTCCCTTTTTTTTCACCGGTGAAAAAGAAGAACTACGCAACCAATCTCCGGTAAAAACACCTAACAGAGTAGTAACTAAAGCCGGAAAAGTACTTAGTAAGCCTTCGGGGTCAAAATTAGGTGTATAGAGATGGCCAGCCAAGAGTTTAGTGTCCAGATAACCACAAAGATTTGTTTCCGGCCCGAGAGCGTTGGGACCATAACCAGGAACCGGAACAAATTTAAGAAGAGCCCAATAACCAATCAGGATGAAAACGGCTATCCCCAATTGAAATTTACGAGAACTCTTAAGGTAAAGCCAGGCAGCCAGGAAGTAACAGATGGCAATTCGCTGGAGAACACCCGGAACCCTAAGATTTGATAAATCAAAATTGGGAATGAAGTTAAGGAGTAATCCCAGAAGAAAAAGAAGCACACTTCGACGAATAATTTTTAAATAAAGAGACGGCCCTACTCCCTTCTCATCGATGCGTCGAGAAAGAGAAAAAGATAGCGAAACACCCACGATAAAAAGAAAGAAAGGAAAGATTAAATCAGTGGGCGTCCAGCCGTGCCATCCAGCATGACGGAGAAGTGGATAAACATAGCGCCAACTGCCCGGATTATTAACGATAATCATGGCAGCAATGGTTATTCCCCGGAAAGCATCAAGAGAGGTTAATCTTTTCCTCATTAAAATATAGACTCCGAGGCCAAAGGAAAAATTATTTTACTTGCTCTGGTTGTTTTAAATCAAGGAAGATAAAAACAATCAGCGGCTGTAGCGGCCCATGAGGATGGCCTGCTCTAAGATGTGTCCTTCCATGGCGGCCACCAAGTGGTCTTTGACGATACCAGCTGGCAGACCAATTGAGCAATCTAGAGCATACAACTTAAAATAATAGCGATGGGTTCCTCCTGGCGGACATGGACCTCCATAACCGATTTTTCGAAAATCATTGATTCCCTGTCTTCCTCCCTGTCTTAGTTCCCTTTCTGGCGGGACGTTTTCGGGTAAACCGTCTGTTTCCGGAGGAATATTAAAGACAACCCAATGAACCCAGGTTCCCATCGGAGCATCTGGGTCGTCACAAATTAACGCCAGGCTGGCAGTGCCATCTGGAAGGCCATTCCACTCCAATGGCGGTGATACATTCTCCCCATCACAAGTATATTTCTCCGGAATCCACCCGCCTTCCTCAAAGACCGGGCTTTTAAGCTCCAAGCTCATAGTCTTTCCCTCCTTCTTGACTAATTAATTCTAAAGACTTGAAAACATTTTCTGCCGATTATTTCTTATCCCCTCTTGTTGATGCTGGCTTCAGCAATAACCGTTATTCATCAATATTATAGCTAAAAATTCACTCGTGTCCCAAAGATATTTATGCATTTGGGGTAATTTATTGAATTCAATTAAATTACCTGAATAATTCAAAATAAAGCTTCTTCCCTTCATAACGTATTGATATATAACACGTTAGAACAAAAAGAAAGAGAAATCAGCCATGAAAGATTGGACTAATCACAGGCTAAGATTTTTGGCTGTTCTTGAATCAATTTTTCTTGGTTTTTACAATTTATGAACAGATCAGGATTACAATAAAATATATCATAATCTATTTGAAACAAAATTTTTTATTTTTTTGAAATTTGATTTTCCTCCCCAATCTTCCCAACTTTCCTGCGCAACTTTCTTGGCCCCTACCCAATATTCCTGCCAACCCATCGGCAGTGGTTGACTTAAGCTTGATATATTTGGTAATCATAAAGCTTTGATTGAGTTAAATAGCAAGCAAGGAGCAAGAAAATGGAATATCGATTTTTAGGTAAAACAGGAATCAAGGTTTCCAAACTTTGTTTAGGAACGATGACCTTTGGTGGTGATGCCGATGAAAAAGAATCTGAGGCGATGTTCAACTACTGTCGGGAGCAGGGAATCAATTTTTTTGATACCGCTGATGTTTATACCCAAGGCCGCTCAGAAGAGATTCTCGGACGGCTCATTAAAGATTGCCGAGAGGAAGTAATCGTCGCCACTAAAGTTTATTTTCCCACTTCCGAAGATGTTAATGCCCGTGGATCCTCACGACGCCATATTTTTCTTTCGGTTGAGGGAAGCCTGCGCAGATTAAAAACCGACTTTATTGATCTTTTATACCTCCATCGCTTTGATGATTTTACGGCTCTCGAGGAAACATTAAGAGCCTTGGACGATCTCGTGCGCCAAGGAAAAGTGATGTATATCGGGGCTAGCAATTTTGCCGCTTGGCAGGTAGAAAAGTCGCTCGGCCTCCAGGGGCTTCATAACTGGGTTTCTTTTGTTTGTCTCCAACCCATGTATAACTTGGTCAAGCGCCAAGCTGAGGTCGAAATTCTACCAATGGCCCAAGCCGAAAACCTAGCCGTTTGTCCTTATAGCCCCTTAGGAGGAGGATTGTTAACCGGAAAATACACCACCTCCACTAAGCCCCAAAAAGGTCGCCTAGTGGAAAATAAAATGTATCGAACTCGCTATGGTGCAAAATGGATGTACGAAGTGGCTGAAAAATTCGTGGCTTTAGCTCAAGAACTCGGTCACCATCCCATTAGTTTAGCTATCGCCTGGGTAGCTAGCCATCCGGCCGTGACCGCTCCCATCATTGGTGGCCGGAATTTAGCGCAACTGCGCCCTTCGGTTGAAGCGGCTAAAATAGAAATTAACGAAGATTTACGCCAAAAAATATCATCCCTCTCTCCTGAACCACCGCCGGCCACCGACCGCAACGAAGAACGAAGTCCCTACACCTTTGGCCAACGGTAGGAAGCGAGAACCATAGGAAGAAAACTGACAAGAAAACTGGGGACGCAATACATATTTACCTAATTTTTTATAACCGTACCCAGAAAATTGGGGACAGTTAATTTTTGAAAATCTGGTGACAGTTCACCTATTTACCCTATTTTCTCGAAAATAAAATAGGTGACAACTTACCCTTTTACCTTACTATTCAAACTAACTAAATGGGCAATACAATAAATAATAGATTTTGTTTCCCCTCCCTTGGGGACAAAGCCTTTCTTTTAAATTCACCGAGAAAAACTCGCTCAAAAAAGTAACTCAAGAAAAATCGCCTGTTAAATTCAATTCAAATTGAAGAAGCCAACCTAACAATTTGAGTTTATTAAGCTTAAGTTTATTAAGCAGCGGCTTATTAAGTAACCGCAAATTTAAATTTCATCTTCTGGAACCCCTAACTCAGTTTGCCATCTCAAAATTTCTTGAGCCAGTCTATCCTTTATTTCCTGATACTCAGGATCGCCATAACAATTATTTAACTCGTCAGGATCGCGCTCGAGGTCGAATAATTCCCAGCACTCAAGGTCATAATAATAATGAATTAGTTTATAGCGTTTGCTCCTGACTCCGCAGTGTCGCCTCACCGCATGAACGGCTGGATACTCGTAGTAATGATAATAGAAAGACTGCCGCCAGTCGGAAACTTTCTTCCCCTGAAGAATTTTCTTAAAAGAACGACCTTGCATCCAACAAGGAATCTCTCCCCCCGCCAATTCCAGGAGAGTGGGCGCCAGATCAACATTAATTATCATATTCTCCCGATCAACCCCTTTTTCTAGTCCCTCCGGGTAGCGGATAATAAGCGGCGTTCGGAGGCTTGGCTCATACATGAAGCGCTTGTCAAACCAGCCATGTTCCCCCAGAAAAAAACCTTGATCGGAAGTGTAGATAACAACCGTGTTTTCCGCCAATCCCTCCTTCTCGAGAAACTCAAGCAACTGCCCTACACTCTGGTCAATTGAAGCCACGGTGCGTAAATAATCTTTGATATAGCGCTGGTATTTCCAGAGGGCCAATTCTTCTTCGGTCCACTTTTTGCTCTTTAATTTAAATTCCTCATTTTCATCCCGATAAGCCTTCTCCCAGGCTTTCTTCTGCCCCTCGGTGAGCCTCCCAAAAACATTCATCCAGTATTCCCAACCGGTCTGCTCGTGCTCGGTTAGTTGCCTCTCTTCCAAAGGAAAAAGTTTTAAATCATAGGCTAGATAAGCGTGATCAGCAATCCGCATTTCTTGAAGTTTGGCGGCCGGACAACGGGATTGGTAGTCATCAAAAAAGGTTTTAGGCGCCGGAAGATTCTGGTCGCGGAAAAGATCAAGAAACTCAATATCGGGCATCCAATTGCGGTGCGGGGCTTTATGATGCACGCAGAGGAAAAAAGGTTGTTGTTTATCGCGGGCCTTAAGCCAGGCTATGGCTCTTTCAGATATTATTTTAGTGACATAACCATGCTCCTGGATTTTCTGTCCTTGCTCGATAAAATCGGGATTATAATAATGGCCCTGCCCCGGAAGAACAAAATGATAATCAAATTCCTCTGGACTAGATTTGAGGTGCCACTTCCCTACTAGCGCTGTTTGATAGCCTGCCTGCTGCAGAAGCTGGGGTAAGGTTGGCCTTCGAGGTTTAAACTCTAGTCGATTATCAATTACCCCATGGCGATGACTATATTGACCCGTCAGAATTGAGGCCCGACTGGGCGCACAGATGGAATTAGTAGTAAAGAATGAATCAAAACGTTTCCCTTCTTCGGCTAAACGGTCAATATTGGGCGTGGGCATTAACCTATCACCATAACAACTAATCCCCCGGCAAGCATGGTCATCGGCCATGATGAAAATTATGTTGGGCTGCTTAAACTTGCGCAAGCACGCCACTTGAGATACTAGCTGGGGCAAAGCTAAACCCGTTACCGTAGCCTGCTTGATAAATTCCCGGCGATTTATCTTCTTTCCCATGTCCTCCTCTCCAGATTCTATTATGTTATCTATTGATTTATATATCGACTCTTAGAAAGAATTTGTTTCCCAGGTAATTTTTCTTGCGGCAAGTATCACCCGCAAACAATGAAAATTCCACTTCTCATCATCGGCAAATGAACCTCAAATTCATAATCTTTTTTTAATAATCTTAATCCTTTTTTCTAATAATCAACAGCCAGCCTTTGCCTGGTTCCACCGGGATTTTATCATCAGAAGTAAAGAGAGCTTGTTCTTGGAAACCGGGGATGAAAGGCGCCTCAATAATGGCTGTTTCAGGCGAAAGGCCAAGTTTTTTCCAATCAATTCTTAATTCAACTTCTTGCCTCTCCTTAGCCCAGCTCGCTATGGCCACTAGTGCTTTCACTAATTCTTTCTGAGATTGCCGGTAGACGGTGGTTAAAATATCAGGGTGGTTAGTTCTTACCGGGAGATTAGGCGACCAGTAACCATACATTCGAGCTTCCTCAATCCCAAACTCATCCCACACCTTCCAGATAGCTCGCGGGTCGCCCGCCCAGGGTAATCTGGCGGTCATTCCGTAAATCATTCCTCGATAGGGGTTGCCGCCATCCTGGAGCATTTCTCCCATCAACCCAAAAGGGATACCCGAAACTTCGATAAGCCAGTAATCAGGGGCAGAATCATAATCGAAATATTCACCAAACCAAAGACGATCAAGATAGGGAAAGTGCTCCAAATAAAGGTTGGCCGAATTTGCGAACCCGTCCCGGGGATTAAACTGGTTGGCCGAATGAAGGTCAATTAGCGGTTGGGGACGGTTACGTTCAAGAATTTTCCGCAATCTCTTCATCACTGTCCGGTCAAAGGCCACATCATCGATGTAAAGGCCATCGATGCCCACATTCTTACTCAGCCAGTTGAGCCCTTCCAGGTAGTAATTATGCCAGCGGGAGGTGCCGCTATTAATAATGGCCGCATCCTTGAGACGGGGCACAAACCAACCGGTGATATAATGGTCGACCAGGTGTTCTTGAAGCCAAGAAAACCCGCCACCCGGGCCATCAGCAAAAATTTCTGTGCCCAGACTGCGGAGGGCAAACAATTCTGGCGCTCGATTAGTTAACTCCCGGACAGTGTAGTAAATCTTAACTTTCATCCCCAACTCGTGGGCTTTATCGACATAGGCTTTCATTTCCTGGGTCCGAAGAAAAGGATAGTTGATGTAAGGGTTAATCTCGGTGGCATGATGAACATTAATCACATTGGCTCCCATTTCCTTGATTTTCTCTACCGGGTCATAACGATGGTAATAGCGTCGCCTCCAGTGACCTTTTAAATCCAAAGGCTTAAAGGGAGTGATCAAGAGGTTAAAATAATAAGCTAACTCCTCGCCTGATTTCATGGTTCGCGGCCCGCTGTAAGCACAAAGAACAACCTCCTGAGTTCCCCTCTCCTCCAGCCTAATCCCTCCTTGACCGTCATTCGCCCAGGAGCGAGGCATGATGAGAGGCTTTAGATGATAAAAATTAGTATTTAAAGGCCGTTCGTAGTTATCATCGTAAAAACTTACTTGAAGGCCGGCGTTAACATCTCCCAACCAAGCTGAATCCTGATTTTTTTCCACCTCCCATTGCCAACTGAAAGACTTAGGTCTTAATCCTCCAGGTTGGCCAAGCCCCATCATATAGCGAGCAAC
>Ga0190349_1000266_pt1:2500-17499 | contig 17499 bp, 11 predicted proteins | sample 48721378_MG_FD_179798 | JGI IMG/M metagenome (GOLD analysis project Ga0190349, IMG submission 179798) | Hydrothermal vent microbial mat bacterial communities from Southern Trench, Guaymas Basin, Mexico - 4872-13-7-8_MG | ecosystem: Environmental > Aquatic > Marine > Hydrothermal vents...
AGCGGCGAGCGAACGGGGAACAGCCTAAACCGACTACATGTTAAAGCTCGTGCGCCTTGTGTAGGCGGGGTCATGGGGCCTAACCCGACTCTGGCACGACAGAGTCAAAGAGTTACAAAAGGCAGTCTTAGCTGAATACTCTGGAAAGGGTAACCATAGAAGGTGACAGTCCTGTAAGCAAAAAGATTGTCTCTCTTGGTTAGGTTCCCGAGTACCACGGGACACGAGGAATCCTGTGGGAATTTGGGAGGACCATCTCCTAAGGCTAAATACTAACCTGCGACCGATAGTGAACTAGTACCGTGAGGGAAAGGTGAAAAGAACCCCTGTTAGGGGAGTGAAATAGTACCTGAAACCGTATGCTTACAAGCAGTCGGAGCTCTGCTTCGGCAGGGTGACGGCGTGCCTTTTGCATAATGAGCCGGCTAGTTATTCTACGTAGCGAGGTTAATCTTGAGATCAAGAGGAGCCGCAGCGAAAGCGAGTCTGAATAGGGCGTTGAGTTACGTGGAATAGACGCGAAGCTGAGTGATCTACCCTTGGCCAGGATGAACTCCGGGTGACACCGGAGGGAGGTCCGAACCGGTGTCGGTTGAAAACGGCTCGGATGAGCTGAGGGTAGGGGTGAAAGGCCAATCAAACTCAGGGATAGCTCGTTCTCTCCGAAATAGCTTTAGGGCTAGCCTCGCATGTTTGGTAAGGGAGGTAGAGCACTGGATGGCCTAGGGGTTCGAAAGTTCTACCGAATCCAACCAAACTCCGAATTCCCTTAACCATAGTGCGGGAGTAAGACTACTAGGGCTAAGCTTGGTAGTCAAAAGGGAAACAGCCCAGACCGTCAGCTAAGGTCCCTAAATGCAAGCTAAGTGGGCAAGGATGTAGAGGCGCCAAGACAACCAGGAGGTTGGCTTAGAAGCAGCCATCCTTTAAAGAAAGCGTAATAGCTCACTGGTCAAGTGTTTTTGCGCCGACAATGTAACGGGGCTTAAGCTTGCTACCGAAGCTACGGTTCATCAAAGCTTTCGAGCTTTGATGAAGGTAGGAGAGCATTCTAATCTGGCTGAAGCTTTGGCGTGAGTCAGGGTGGACGGATTAGAAGAGACTCTGCCGGCATGAGTAGCGATAATTCCGGTAGAAACCCGGAACGCCGAAAATCTAAGGTTTCCTGAGGAAGGTCAGTCCACTCAGGGTTAGTCGGTACCTAAGCCGAGGTCGAAAGACGTAGGCGATGGGCAGCAGGTCAACATTCCTGCACCACCTGAAAAGCGTTTGGACGATGGGGGGACGCAGGAGGATAGGCATACACACGGTTGGAAATGTGTGGCCGCCAGGTAGAGGGGGCTTCAAGGAAAATCCGGAAGCCCATTAACCTCGAGCACGGCGGGGAAGATAACCTTCGGGTTTTCCAACTTGCTGAATCCATACTGCCAAGAAAAGCCTCTAAGGAGTTTTTCAGGTGACCGTACCGTAAACCGACACAGGTAGATGAGGAGAGAATCCTAAGGCGCACGTGTGAACCCTCTTTTAGGAACTCGGCAAATTGACCCCGTAACTTCGGAAGAAGGGGTGCCTCGTTAGTGTGATCCCGCCTTGCGTGGGGGAGCACGAGGAGGCCGCAGAGAAATGGCCCAGGCGACTGTTTACTAAAAACACAGGTCTCTGCAAAGTCAAAAAAACGACGTATAGGGACTGACGCCTGCCCGGTGCCGGAAGGTTAAGGGGAGGGGTTAGCCCTCGGGTGAAGCTCTGAACCGAAGCCCCGGTAAACGGCGGCCGTAACTATAACGGTCCTAAGGTAGCGAAATTCCTTGTCGGGTAAGTTCCGACCCGCACGAAAGGCGCAACGACTTGGGCGCTGTCTCGAAGAGGGGCACGGCGAAATTGTAGTACCGGTGAAGATACCGGTTACCTGCCGCTGGACGGAAAGACCCCGGCACCTTAACTGCAGCTTAACATTGGATTTTGGGGTATTATGTGCAGGATAGGTGGGAGACTGTGAAGTCCCGACGCTAGTCGGGATGGAGTCGCCGGTGAGATACCACTCTTAATATTCTGAGGTCCTAACCTGCAGCAGTTATCCTGCTGAGGGACAGTGTTAGGTGGGTAGTTTGACTGGGGCGGTCGCCTCCTAAAAAGTAACGGAGGCGTCCTAAGGTTCCCTCAGACTGTTTGGAAATCAGTCGAAGAGTATAAAGGCATAAGGGAGCTTGACTGTGAGACTTACAAGTCGAGCAGGTAGGAAACTAGGGCTTAGTGATCCGGCGGTCCCGTATGGAAGGGCCGTCGCTCAACGGATAAAAGGTACGCCGGGGATAACAGGCTAATAGGGCCCAAGAGCTCATATCGACGGCCCTGTTTGGCACCTCGATGTCGGCTCATCGCATCCTGGGGCTGAAGCGGGTCCCAAGGGTTGGGCTGTTCGCCCATTAAAGCGGTACGTGAGCTGGGTTTAGAACGTCGCGAGACAGTTCGGTCCCTATCCGCGGTAGGCGCAGGAAATTTGAGGGGATCTGTTCCTAGTACGAAAGGACCGGAACGGACGAACCGCTGGTGTACCAGTTGTCCCGCCAGGGGCATAGCTGGGTAGCTACGTTCGGTTGAGATAACCGCTGAAGGCATATAAGCGGGAAGCTCACCCCAAGATAAGATTTCCCTCCCTTCGGGGCTGAAGGGCCCTCGTAGACGACGAGGTTGATAGGCTGGGTGTGTAAGTCCGGTGACGGATTGAGCTAACCAGTACTAATAGCCCGTGAGACTTGACCATAAAGTTTACCAAGATAAAAAGTCCAAAATAAAAGGGAGCTGTTCTCCCTTTGAGCTGCTTATCTAAATTAATGAGATAGAATAATTTTCCCGGCAACCATAACGAAGAGGAAACACCCGTTCCCATTCCGAACACGGAAGTTAAGCTCTTCAGTGCCGATGGTACTGCTCCGGGCGCGGAGTGGGAGAGTAGGACGTTGCCGGGATTTTTTTTTATTTCATTTGGAAAAGCTTTAAAGCCAGGTTCTCAATGTATTCTTTGTTTTCAAGTTTTTCTCGCCAAAATTGAGGAATTGATTCTATCCCCAGATAGGCTCCTGAGATGGCTCCAGCCATAGCTCCTAGGGTATCCCGGTCCCCTCCATTTAAAATAGCACAAAAAACACACTCTTGGAATGAGCGGTTATAGCGGAGAAAGGAATAGATAGCAAAAGGTAGTGACTCATGAACAGCTACAGAGCGCCCAAGATGTTGGGCAGCCTTAGAGGGGGAAAGGTCAGTCTCAATTAATTTTTCAATCATTTTTAGTTTTTCTTTTAATTCTTGAGTTTGAGCAAAGTTAATTAAACTTTTTAGAAATGATGAGCAGGGAAGCGATTTTTCTGGAGATAAATTGACAGCCAGAGAAACTGCTTTAGCTTGAACAGCTGCTCCATCCCTGCCCAGAGGATGAGCATGAGTGACCGAGGCTGAAAGGGAAGCCATTTGATAAAGATTTGATGAGCTGTAGAAAAAGAGACCTGCTGGGGCTACACGCATGGCCGCTCCATTGCCAAAAGAGCCTTGTCCACCAAAGAGAGTTTGGGCAGCTTCTGCATAAGTAAGGCCCGTTTGAGTGGCCTTGGTAAAGACAATTGGAGGGCCGGGCCCATACCCCCGCCAGGGCTCCTTTTGAAAATTGTCTTTGAATGTTGTTCCCAGATTCTGGAGATCCAGGCCGCCACTTTTTATAATTGATTCAGCTAAACCGATGGCCATAGCCGTGTCATCTGTGTAGCGAAGTTTTGGCAGCTTTTGTAGCTGAAAGATGAGAGATTGTTTATGACGGTAGCGGAAGGCCAGCTCGCCGAGAGCATCCCCTAAAGCACTGCCAATCATACATCCCAAGAATTTTGACTTTAGATTTAAGGCGGCCATTTATTTTTTAATCTAGAATATATTATATTATATTTGTTTATTATTAGTTATTCTAGCTCTTAAGATGCTTCCTGGAAGACGAAATGATCAGATTAAATAGAATTTAGGCTTTTGCAGCCCTAGGCATGGGATTTAGAATAAGGTGAATATTGAAGAATGTTTTTCTTTATAGGTGGAATTCAGCCCAAGACAGTTATTATCAATAAACAACCCCAGTTGTGTCCAGCCTGCGGACATAACCAGCTTTATCTAAAAAGAATAGATCATTATTTAAGCCTTTTTTTTATTCCGCTTTTTCCTGTTAGAAAGGGAAATCCTTTTTTTATGTGTGATTATTGTCAAGAAATATTTGACCAAAGTAGACGTAGTATAGATGACAATTATAGACAAGGATTGAAAAAGTGCCCTAATTGCGGGAGAATTTTTGCTTCAGATTTTTCTTTTTGCCCTTATTGCGGTCGGCCAATATAGGTTGGCCAATTAAAAACGATCCGCTGGCGGCAGCCCGCAACATGATAAAACAGTCAGACGGGAAGAGAAGTCCTTCAGATGATTTGAAGGGATGCTGGTAATTGTAACCACGAAAAAATGTGTATATTATTATGGCCTTTACTTATTAGAGTGCTTTATTTATTATTATAAGAGACGAAAGAAATAAAATGGTACAATCAACAACTATTATCTGTGTCCGCCACAAAGGAAGGGTGGCCATAGCCGGCGATGGTCAGGTCACCTTGGGCCAGACTATTTTAAAACAGAAAGCAAGCAAAATTAGATCCCTCTATAAAGGTAAAGTTTTAGCCGGCTTTGCTGGAGCTACCTCAGATGCTTTTGCCCTTTTTTCCAGATTTGAACAGAAATTGGAGGAGTATAGGGGTAATCTCTCCCGGGCGGCTATTGAGCTAGCTAAAGACTGGCGCCTGGATAAAGCCCTGCGGCGGCTGGAAGCTCTGTTGATAGTAGCCAACAAGGACATCTCTTTTCTTATTTCTGGTACCGGAGATGTTGTTGAACCTGATGATGGTATTATTGCTATCGGCTCAGGTGGCCCTTTTGCTTTGGCTGCAGCCAGGGCTTTGATCAGTCATACTCAGTTTTCGGCCAGAGAAATTGCTGAAGAAGCCCTGAAGATAAGCTCCGGTATATGCGTTTATACTAATAATCAAATTACCATCGAGGAATTGTAAAAATGGCTATAGTTCTTCCCCAAAAATTAGAAAAGATTTCTTCCGAAGAAAGAGAAGCAGAGCTTACTCCTCAGGAGATAGTAGCTGAGCTGGATAAATATATAGTTGGCCAAAGAGCAGCTAAAAGGGCGGTGGCTATTGCTCTTCGCAATAGATATCGACGGCGAAAGCTTCCCCCAGAATTAGCCGATGAAATCGCTCCCAAGAATATACTGATGATTGGTCCTACTGGGGTGGGTAAAACCGAGATCTCCCGCCGTTTGGCCCGCCTGACTTCTTCGCCCTTCCTTAAGATTGAGGCCTCCAAATTTACCGAAGTAGGTTATGTTGGTCGTGATGTGGAATCGATGATTAGAGATTTGGTCCGAATTTCGGTGGATATGGTTAAATCTGAAAAAATTGAAGAAGTAAGAGAAAAGGCAGAAAGAAATGTTGAGGAGAAAATATTGGATATTCTCCTTCCTCCTTTGAGAAGAAAGACAGATATGCCCCTCGAGCAGAATGAAAATCTGAAGTTTCAAGAAACAAGGGAAAAATTAAGAAACCAGCTCCGTCAGGGTCTCCTTGATGAAAGACTAATAGAGATAGAGATTAAAGAGAAGATGTCTTCTCCTTTCGAAATATTTTCCAGTAGCGGTGTCGAGGAAATTGGCATTCATATTCAGGAAATAATACCCGGTTTTTTGGGAGGAAAACCTAAACGGAGAAAAGTGAAAATAAAAGAAGCTAGGGAATATTTGCTGGAAGACGAACAGAAGAGATTAATTGATATGGATCAGGTAGCCCGCCTAGCTGTGGAGAGGGTTGAACATTCCGGGATTATCTTCCTGGATGAGGTGGATAAAATTGCCGGCCGTGAATCAGGTCGGGGCCCTGAGGTAAGTCGGGAAGGTGTCCAGAGAGACTTATTACCTATTATCGAAGGCACGACTGTTAATACTCGCTATGGTCTGGTCAGAACAGATCATATCCTTTTTATCGGAGCTGGGGCTTTCCATGTATCTAAACCTTCTGACCTTATTCCTGAACTCCAGGGGAGATTTCCCATCAGAGTTGAGCTAACTTCTTTGAATAAAGAAGATTTTATCAGAATCTTAACCGAGCCTGAAAATGCTCTTATCAAACAATACAAAGCTCTTTTAGAGACAGAAGGAATAGAAGTTAAATTTATTGAGGATGCCATTGAAGAAATAGCAGCTATTGCCGAAAGAGTCAATGAGACTTCTGAAAATATTGGAGCTCGCCGGCTGCATACAGTTATGGAGAAAGTGATGGAGGAGATTTCATTTGAGGCTCCTAATATAAAAAAGAAGAAAATAAGAATCGATAGAACTTATGTTCAAGCCCAGCTCAAAGATATTGTTGAAGACGAAGATCTGAGCCGCTTCATTCTTTAATGAAGAAATTTTTCTCTTTTTTTATAATTTGTTCGCTTATTTTTCTCTCTATTTCCTGCGGCAAAAAAGGGTCTCTCCTGCCTCCTGTAATTAAGGTCCCTCAAAAAATAAAAACTTTTAGAGTTTATCAAAGAGGGAGAAAGATAATTTTAGAATGGGCGAACCCCGAAGCTTATACTGATGGAAGTCCTTTAACAAACATAAGGAAGGTAGAGATTTGGCTGGCTCAGATAAAGTTACATTTGGAAAAAGGGAGTAAGCAACCTAATCAATCAGAAGAAACATTAAAAACTAAAGTCGGGAAAAAAGAAAAATTAAGCTCTAATCAAAGCTCATCTAAGGAGAAAACGATATCATTAAAAGAGTTCGAAAGGCAGGCTGAATTAACAGCCAGTCTTTCTCAGGATAAATTAGCTGAATATCTGATTGAAAGGAGAAAACAGCAACCTCAGTATAGATATGAATATCCTCTGACCGATCAAGATTTTCTTTCTAAAAGATATATTTTTGCTTTAAAAGTTGTAGATCAGAAGAAAAAAAGCTCAGATTATTCAGAATTTGTGCCCATTGAACCTAAAGCTCTGCCTTTGCCACCTCTAGATTTAAGGTCTAAAGTATATCAGGATAAGATTGAGATTTCCTGGACAGCGCCAGAAAAGAACATCGATCAGTCGACTGAGGTTGAAATTAAGGGGTACAATGTTTATCGCTATGAAAAAGGCCAGCAACCACAACGCCTTAACTCGAAGGCGATTGAAAGCAATAAATACGAAGATAAAGATTTCGTTTTCGGTAAGACCTATTATTATTTTGTCAGAGCTTCTGTTTCTACTACATCTTTAGCTGGAGAAAGCGCTGATTCTGAAGTTATAGAAGTTGTGGTCCAGGATAAGTTTCCACCCTCTTCGCCTTCTGGTTTGATGATCATGGCCGGGCCAGGTTATATTACTTTAAGCTGGGATGAAAATCAGGACAAAGATTTAGCGGGCTATAGAGTCTGGAGGAAAAAAGAGGGGGAGGATGAATTTATCTTATTGACACCAACCCCGATAACGGTTAACAATTTTACCGATAATAAAGTTGAAAAGAATAAACGATACTATTATGCTGTAACCACTCAAGATATTTTCGGCAATGAAAGCCAAAAGTCAGAGGTTATTTCTGAAATTTTAAAGGAAGGAGATCCATGAGAATATATCACTTCAAGCATAAGGATAAGATTCTTTATGGGATTTTAAAAGAAGATATTCTTTATCCGCTGAAAGGTTCTATTTTTAGGAAGTTTAGACTTGGGGAAGAAGGCATCCCTTTAGGAGAAGTAATTCTTCTGCCCCCTGTTGCCCCTTCTAAGATTATTGCAGTCGGCGCTAATTATAGAAATCATGCCCGGGAGATGGGCCACAGAATTCCTGAGGAACCTTTAATTTTTCTAAAACCACCCTCGGCAGTGGTTGGCCCCAATGATGTTATAATCTACCCACGGATGTCTAAAAGGGTAGATTACGAGGGAGAGTTAGCTTTTATTATTCGTAAGAAGGCTCATTTTCTGAATGAGGAAGAGGGAGTGGATGATTATATTCTGGGCTATACCTGCTTTAATGATGTCACGGCCAGGGATCTTCAAGAAAAGGATGTTCAATTTACACGAGCTAAATCGTTTGATACCTTTGCGGCTGTAGGGCCGTGTATTACTACTGATGTGGATCCCTCCCAATTAAGACTTAAGACATTTGTAAATGGCAAATTAAGGCAGTCGGCCTCTACCCGGAATTTTATTTTTTCTGTGCCTTTCTTATTAAGATTTATTTCCCAAATAATGACTTTATTCCCTGGCGACATTATAACCACCGGAACCCCGGCTGGGGTTGGGCCTCTTAAACCAGGAGATAGAGTTGATGTTCAGATCGAGGGAATTGGGACTCTGTCCAATACAGTAATGAAGATAAAAAGATAAGAAAAATTAACAGGCAAGATTAGGTGGAATTAAATAGTGACAGGTTTTTTAACAAAGGCTTAAGGGGAGTTTACTTTAGTCTTTACTCAGGACGGGTTATTATTAAAAAATACAAAGATTTTTAGGAATAGAATTCTAGTTTAGGAAATTGGAGGTAAGTATGAAAATTTTTTTAGACACGGCCAACTTGGACCAGATAAAGGAGGCTTCCAGTTGGGGAATTGTTGATGGAGTGACAACTAATCCCACCCTAATCTCTAAGGAAAATATGGAATTTGAGAGTTTAGTTAAAGAAATCTGTAAGATTGTTCAGGGTCCAGTTAGTGTGGAATGCGTTTCATCGAAAGCAGAGGCAATCGTCAAGGAAGCCAGAGAACATGCTAAATTAGCCGATAACGTAGTGATTAAGATCCCAATTTGTATTGAGGGACTTAAAGCTACCAAGATTTTAGCTGAAGAGGGGATAAAAGTGAATACGACCCTTGTTTTCTCGCCCAACCAGGCCGTATTAGCGGCCAAGGCAGGCACGAGGTATGTAAGCCCCTTTATTGGCCGCTTGGATGATATTTCCCACGTAGGAATGGATTTGGTCGAACAAATAATTGCTATTTATGATAATTATGGTTTTGAGACCGAAGTGATCGTAGCCAGCATTAGGCATCCCCTCCATGTGGTTGAAGCAGCTCTTATTGGAGCTGATATTGCTACTATCCCTTTTCCTGTTCTAGAGAAAATGGTCAAACATCCCTTAACTGATATCGGTATGGACAGGTTTTTGAAAGATTGGGGAAAGGTTAAAAAGAGTTAAGGGGTAAAGGATTTAAATGGGTATTGAGAAAAAAATAAACGAGTTAGCTGATAAAGTTCGGCAAGCAGAGTTGGGAGGTGGTAAATCAAGGATTGAAAAACAGCATCAGGCTGGCAAATTGACAGCCAGAGAAAGGATCAAAAATTTGCTTGATGATGGTTCTTTTCAGGAAACAGATAAGTTGGTTGTCCACCAAAGCCATGATTTTGGCATGGACAAGAAGAGAATATATGGTGATGGCGTGGTCACCGGTTATGGCACCATTGAAGGCAGAACAGTTTTCATTTTTGCTCAGGATTTTACTGTTTTCGGTGGCTCTCTGAGTGGAGCTAATGCTGCCAAAATAGTCAAGATAATGGATTTAGCCCTCAAAGTCGGAGCTCCCATTATTGGTCTTAATGATTCGGGAGGAGCTAGGATTCAGGAAGGAGTGGCCAGCTTGGCCGGTTATGCGGATATTTTTCTGAGAAATGTTTTAGCTTCAGGCGTTATTCCCCAAATATCAGCTATCGTGGGACCCTGTGCGGGAGGCGCAGTTTATTCACCGGCCTTGACTGATTTTATCATTATGACCAAAGGAACCAGTAATATGTTTATTACTGGTCCTGAAGTAATAAAGGCTGTAACCAGGGAAGAAGTAACCATGGAGGAACTGGGAGGGGCCGAAACACACAATGCAAGGAGTGGAGTAGCCCATTTTGCCGCCGAGAATGAAGAACATGCTTTTTGGCTGATAAAAGAGCTTCTCTCTTTTATTCCCGATAATAACCTGGAAGATCCGCCCGAAAGGGAAACATCAGATTCTCCTGAGCGTATAAACGAAGATCTCAACCTCCTCATCCCTGATGATCCTAACCAGCCTTATGATATTAGAGAAATAATAAGAACAGTTATGGATGATAATAATTTCTTTGAGGTTCAGGCTGATTATGCCCAGAATATTGTCATTGGTTTTGCTCATCTTGATGGGAAATCAGTAGGTGTCGTCGCCAACCAACCTGACCATCTGGCTGGGGCTCTGGATATTAATGCTTCTGATAAAGGTGCGCGGTTTGTCCGTTTTTGTGATGCCTTTAACATTCCCCTTATAACTTTTGAAGATGTGCCTGGTTTTCTGCCTGGAGTTTCGCAAGAGCATGGGGGTATTATTCGTCATGGAGCTAAGCTGCTCTACGCTTTTGCCGAAGCCACGGTGCCTAAAATTACGGTTATAACTCGCAAAGCTTACGGTGGAGCCTACTGTGTTATGGCCTCCAAGCATATTCGGGCTGACATTAATTATGCTTATCCCACAGCTGAAATTGCAGTTATGGGGCCGGAAGGGGCGGTAAATATCGTTTACAAGCGGGAGCTGGATGAGGCTCAAAGTCCGCAGGAACTGCGGCAGCAAAAGATTAAAGAGTTTAGAGAAAAATTTGCCAATCCTTACATTGCTTGTGAAAAAGGTTACCTGGATGAGGTTATAGAACCGAAGTTTACCCGGCCCAAGCTTATTGCTGCTCTTAAAGTGCTGGAAAACAAAAGGGACAAAAACCCTCCCAAAAAACACGGCAATACTCCTTTATAAATAATGATAAGCTATGGCCTGTATAAATATTAATGTGGGGTCCACTTTCCTCAGGGGGGCGTTTACATACAGGATTTGATTACTGACTGACAGTTGCTGATAACAGGTGGACGAATTGGGCGCTTTAAAAAGACAACATGGCTAGAGTGTTTAAAAAAATTTTGATCGCCAATAGAGGAGAAATTGCTGTCCGCGTTATTCGGGCCTGCCGGGAGATGGGTATAATTCCGGCTGTTGTCTTCTCGGAGGCGGATAGAAAAGCACTCCATGTGAGATTAGCTGAAGAAGCTTATTATATTGGAGAATCTGAGCCATCCCAGAGCTATCTCAATATTGATAAGATTATAGCAGTAGCCAAAAAGTGTAAAGCTGAGGCGATTCATCCTGGCTATGGCTTTCTGGCTGAAAATACGGAGCTAGTCAGAAGATGTGAGCAGGAAGGCCTTGTTTTTGTTGGCCCTTCCTCAGAACCGATGGAGATCATGGGCAGGAAAACAGCGTCCCGCCAGCGAATGACCGAAGCTGGAGTGCCAGTTATCCCTGGAACACTTGAGGCAATCAAAAATGAAGATGACCTAAGGCAGCAGGCGAGCAAGATTGGATTTCCCCTTCTTTTAAAAGCTGTGGCCGGGGGAGGTGGAAAAGGCCTGAGATTGGTGAGGAAAAAAGAGGAGCTGTTCTCCTCCTGGGGACTGGCTCGGTCCGAGGCTGAATCTAGTTTTAATGATGAAACCGTTTATATCGAAAAGTATATCGAAGAACCCCACCATATAGAAATTCAGATCTTGGCCGATCATTTCGGTCATATTGTTTATTTAGGTGAGAGGGAATGTTCAATTCAAAGACGTTATCAAAAAGTGCTTGAGGAAACTCCTTCTCCTTTTTTGGATGATAAAACTCGACATAAAATGGGCCGGATGGCTGTTAAAGTTGCTGCTGCCGTCAATTACAGGAACGCGGGCACTATTGAGTTTGTAGTCGATAAAAACAAAAAATTTTATTTCCTGGAAATGAACACTCGACTTCAGGTTGAACATCCTATTACAGAGATGGTCACCGGAATTGATTTGGTCAAAAGCCAAATAGAGATAGCAGCCGGTCGGCCACTTGGTTTTAGGCAAGAAGAAATTAAACCCCAAGGCTTTGCTATTGAATGCCGGATTTATGCTGAAGATCCTGATCAGGATTTTGTTCCTTCTCCTGGTAAAATAGTCCATTTTCAAGCTCCCAGTGGCGGATTAGGGATTCGAGATGACAATGGAATTTATGAGGGGTACGAAGTTCCTCTTGAGTATGATCCTCTTCTTTCCAAGCTTATTTGTTGGGGCCGTAGCCGCCAGGAGGCTATCCAGCGTATGTTGAGAGCTTTGAATGAATACGAGATCTACGGCATAAAAACAACTATTCCTTTTTTTCGAAGAATTCTCCTTCATCCTCAGTTTCAGGCCGGTGACTATAATACCCATTTCATTTCTAAATTGAAAAAAGAGAAAGATGGCAGCCAACCGGAGGAAAAGGTAATAGCCTTGATTGCTGCCGGGGTAAAAAGTTTCCTAGAAAAAAAAGCCAGCACTCCTTCTCCGATTAGGGACAAAAGGGGAGAGAGCAATTGGAAATTTCAGGGTAGACTGGAGAACTTTTCCAACAAGTTATAAAATGGATTTTTCTTTTTGGCTGGGTGATCAAGAATTTAAATTATCTTTGGAGGGAAAAGGAAAAAATAGTATTGAGGTCAACGTCGGCGGCAGAACTTACAACATAATAGCTGAAAAATTAAACAGGAATAAGCTTCTTCTGAATATCGATGGTAGAATTTATAATATTATTGTCAATTCGAATTCTCCCTCTTCTTGTTCTGTCTGGATTAATGGTAGATTTTATGAATTAAAGAAAAAATCTGGAGGAGAAGTTCAAGCTTCTCAGATAAAAAGGGCTAAAAAACAGGATATTCGCACCTCAATGCCAGGAAGGATTGTTAGAGTTTTGGTCAAAGAAGGAGAAAAAGTGAAAGAAAATCAGCCAGTGATGGTTTTGGAAGCAATGAAAATGCAGAATGAAATCAAATCTCCTCAAGCAGGCATCATAACCAAAATAGGGGCTAAGTTGGGCGATTCTGTAGAAACGGGTGCCCTTCTTTTTTCTGTAGAATAGAGGGGCTCAAATTTTTATTTAACTCTAAATTAAAACCAAGAACCAGGATGATCGGCTGCATTCTAATAAAGCTCAGACCCCAGCAGGAAATTAAAATTCAAGGCAGGGGCGGAGAAGTTTTATACAATGTACTGCTTGATGTGCTTAGCAGGGAAAATTCGAGTCTAGCAGCTGAGCTCTGCCAATTGGATGAAGAAAGTCCCCTAACAGTCTCTCCTTTTTTAAAAGAAGTGAAATTGTCTAAAAATTTTTGCAGGCTGTCTCCCCTAAGAACTTCATCCTTTAGGATAACTTATCTCCAGGAAAAATTTCTAGAACCAATAATGAAGGAATTTCTTTCTTTATCTTCAAAAAAGGAGCCAATTGGAATCAATGGAGGAGAATTTTTAGTAGAAAAAGTAGATATGCAGAAAAGTATTGAAGCCGGTTTTACCTCTTATGAAAAAATACTTTCCGGGGCAAACAAGGAGGAGGTGGTCATCCTGGAATTTTGTACACCTACTTTGCTCTACCAGAAAAAATCCCAGGTGCTTTTTCCACTTCCTGAGCTGGTTTTTTCATCGTTACTTCGGAGATGGAATTTGTTTTCTGGGGTAAAAATTGACCCTGAAGTTGAGGCTGATTTCAATAAAATAGATATTTTCAGGTTTAGATTGAAAACTGAGGAGGTGATTTTTTCCCAGGATAAAACAGTAGGTTTTGTTGGCAAAGTGAGTTTTAAACTTTTAGAAACAATTGAAGAAGACAGCCGCCAAGTCATAAATGCTTTAGCTAATTTTGCCCGTTATTCCTGCCTTGGCCGCAGAATAGCGATGGGCATGGGACAGGTGAGGCGAGTGGAATAGGTGGAATAAAATGCTTAAATTGTGGAGCTTTATTTTAAACAGACCAATTTTATTTTTTAAGCAAAAAATTGGCTCGATTGCTTGACAAGAATTATTAAATATAAGAGGATAATTGTCAGAAAAAATTAAGTAATAAATATTTATGTCAGCAATATATACTCAATAAAAGAGAGGTTCATTGTTATGATTGAAGCGATAAAAAAAATCGGAGAATATTCACTTCAAAAACAGGGCAAAAATGTAAGTGAACCATTAGCTATTTTAGTTGATGATCCAAGTAATAGAGATACACAAAATGTTTTATTTATAATTCTTGAAAGTAGAGATAATGAATTTAAGTATAGAGGCATCGATATAGAGGAATATTCTAAAGGTAGAATGAGAAAGTATTTATACAAAAAGGGCAAGGGTCCAAGAGGATCAAATCTAGCTCCTACAACTAAAATTGCAAGATTTATAGAAACAACATTTAAAAAAAATATTTTAGGATGGTTTGAGATTGAGCCAGAGAAAGGTGCTAATTTTTTTGTAAAAGTTGGAAATTGTCTAAAAGAAAACAGAGAAAAGATTTTAGATGAACTGAAAAAGAAATATAGTAAAGAAAATAATATCATCAGTTTAAAAATTGATAACAAATATATTGGAGACTATCCTGAATTTAAAAATAGTTTAATTGAGACTGCAAAAAAAGGATATTATTTTACTAAATCATTTAAGGGAGATAATAAAGTATCAAAGTCGGAAAATAAAATTTGTTGTGTTTGTAATAAGAGACAAAAAGAAGTCTATGGTTTTGTAGGGACTTATAAATTTTATACCGTTGATAAACCAGGATTTGTAAGTGGTGGTTTTAAGCAAAAAAATGCTTGGAGAAATTACCCTGTATGTTTAAATTGTGCATTGGAAGTGGCCCGGTTGTCAAGACCAAATTTAAATCTTTTTTAGGGTGTATGTCCTTTAACATGCCACTGCCATTTGCATCTGACGATAAGCCTCATAAGGTGTATCGTATTCCCCTAAGGATTGATGCAACCTCTCTTGATTATATTTTCGAATAAATTCCCCGATGCTCTTTTTGCACTCCCAGACAGACTCATATGATTTTGTATAGACCTCCTCATACTTCAAAGTCCGCCAGAATCTTTCTATGAAGATATTGTCGATCACTCGGCCTTTGCCGTCCATGCTGA
>Ga0190349_1000270_pt1 | contig 17306 bp, 18 predicted proteins | sample 48721378_MG_FD_179798 | JGI IMG/M metagenome (GOLD analysis project Ga0190349, IMG submission 179798) | Hydrothermal vent microbial mat bacterial communities from Southern Trench, Guaymas Basin, Mexico - 4872-13-7-8_MG | ecosystem: Environmental > Aquatic > Marine > Hydrothermal vents >...
TAAATAAAGAACTGGAAGATCTTCGAAAAGAACTAAAGATGCTGGGTGAAAAGTACGGTGCTGAGGTCAAACAGAAAGAGGCATACCCTGGGTGGGAGCCTGATCCTGATTCGCCATTTCTAAAACTAGTTAAAAAAACATATGAAGATCTTCTGAAAAAGAAAGTATCTTTGAAAGCTATTCATGCTGGGCTGGAGTGTGGATTATTTTCAAAATTCGATCCTGAGTTACAGATAGCATCTATAGGTCCTGAGATCAAAGATGTCCATACGCCCAACGAGAGGGTATACATTAAAAGCGTAGGGACAGTATGGGATGTTATCAGGAAAATAATAGAGAATATGGAAAGAAAGGAGGCGACATTATGAGATCCTTAGATAGAGAAGATATAGAAAATTTGGCTGTAGGAGCAACCATACTTGGAACTGGAGGAGGAGGTGATCCCTATCTGGGAAAACTTACTGCCATTCAAGCTTTGGAAGAAGGATACGAAATCAACATTGTTGATGTTAAGGAAGTACCCAATGATGCTTTTATTGTGCCTTCAGCAGGAATGGGAACACCTACAGTTATAGTTGAAAAAATACCAAGAGGAACTGAGGTAATAAATGCCTTTGAAACATTAAGTGAGTATTTAGGAAGAGATGTATATGCAACAATGCCTATTGAAGCAGGAGGATTAAACTCTACATTTCCCTTAGCAGTGGGTGCAAAGAGAGGGATACCGATTGTGGATGCTGATGGTATGGGAAGAGCATTTCCAGAACTTCAAATGACAACATTTCATGTAAATGGTGTTCCAGTAACACCAATGGCTCTAGCAGACGAGAGAGATAACACAGTACTATTAAAAACATGCAATAATTACTGGGCAGAATGGATTGCAAGAGACATAACAGTACGATTTGGAGGTACAGCATGGATTACTCTTTATTCTATGTCAGGAAAAGAGTTAAAAAAAGCTGCCATTCCTGGAACATTGGGAGTTGCAGAAAAATTAGGTGCTACAATAAGAGAGGCAAAGGAAAATAGGGAAAGTCCTATAGAAGTATTATTAGAGATAACAAAAGGAAAGGGACTCTTTAAAGGTAAAATAATAGATGTGGAAAGGAGAACAACAGGAGGATTTGCCAGAGGAAAAGCAAATATAGAAGGGATAGGGGAGCACAAAGGACAAACATTAAATGTACAATTTCAGAACGAAAATCTTGTTGCTATCAAAAACAATAAAGTTATTGCAAGTGTTCCAGATCTTATAACTCTTTTAGACCTAGAAACTGCTACACCTATAACTACAGAGTCGATAAAATATGGCCAGAGATGTTTCGTCATCGGAATACCGTGCAGTAAGAAATGGAGAACAAAATCTGCTTTAGAAGTGGTAGGCCCAAAGTATTTTGGATATGATATAGATTATAAGCCAATAGAAGGAGTCATGGAGGAGATAGGATGATATATCGGTTAGGTATAGATGTTGGTGGAACAAATACAGATGCTGTGATTCTGGATAATAAAAATAATCCCATAGCTAAAATAAAAGTACCGACGACCAAAGACGTAAGCACAGGAATATTGAGAGCTTTAGATGAGGTTTTAAAAGGAGCTTCTGTAAATCCAGAAGAGATAAAATATGCAATGCTTGGAACAACTCACTGTACGAATGCAATAGTAGAAAGAAAAAACTTAGCAAAGGTAGGTATAATTCGAGCTGGAAAGCCTGCTACCTTATCCATAAAACCTCTTATTTCATGGCCTAATGACTTGATAAAGGAGATAGGAGGATATACCCATATAGTCAAAGGAGGACATGAATATGACGGAAGAGAGCTCTCTCCATTAGATGAAGAGGAAATAAGAAGAGCTGTCGAAGATTTAAAGAAAAAAAGAGTAGAATCTATTGCCATATCTTCTGTATTTTCTCCTGTGAATAATGGTCATGAAGTCAGGATATCGGAAATAGTAAACGAGATAATGGGAGAAAAAACTCCAGTATCACTCTCACATGAGATAGGGAGCATAAGTCTGTTAGAAAGAGAAAATGCAGCAGTCTTGAATGCTGCCATAATAAATGTTGCAGATACTGCAGTCAACTCTTTTGAAAATGCATTGAAAGAGAGAGGAATCCATGCGAGTCTTTATATAACGCAGAATGACGGAACACTGATGTCTGCAGAGTATGCTTTAAAATATCCTGTATTGACAATAGCATCTGGACCTGCAAACAGTTTAAGAGGAGGAACTTTTTTATCAGGGTTAAAAGATGCAATAGTAGTTGATGTAGGAGGAACTACTACAGATATAGGTATCCTACTTAATGGATTTCCTAGGGAAAGTGCTGTAGCTGTAGAGATCGGAGGCGTAAGAACAAACTTTAGAATGCCAGATTTAATTTCCATAGGTTTAGGAGGAGGAAGTTTGGTAAAAAAGGAGGATGGAGATATTAGAGTAGGTCCTCAAAGTGTGGGGTACAAACTCGAAAAGGAAGCTTTAGTTTTCGGTGGCAATAAACTTACTGCCACAGATATAGCGGTATTTCTGAATAAAGTAAAACTTGGAGATCCCTCTATAGTGAAACTTGACAGGACATTTGCTGAAAAAGTAAATGAGAAGATAAAGACAATGGCTGAAGATGCAATAGACAAGATGAAAACAAGCCCAGAACCTGTTCCAGTGATACTTGTAGGAGGTGGGAGTATACTTCTGCCAGATAAACTAAAATCGGCTTCTAAGGTTATTAAACCTTCTCACTTTGAGGTTGCAAATGCCATTGGAGCTGCAATAGCACAGGTGAGTGGACAGATTGACAAAGTTTTTTCCTTAGAAAAAAGAGGTAGAGATGAGGTTCTAAAAGAGGCTAAGGAGACTGCTATAAAGGAAGCAATTAAAGCGGGAGCTGATCCTAAAACTATAGAAATTGTAGATGTAGATGAAATACCCTTAGCGTATCTCCCAGGAAATGCTATAAGAATTAGAGTAAAGGCTGCAGGATATTTAAAAATTTAAGAAGGCGAAAAAATTGGAAGAAAAAAGAGAGACAGAAAAAATAGAAGAAAAAGCCACAGAGCTTTTTAAAGTTTTGAAAAGAGGTGAAAAATATGAAAATAAGAGTGGTAGTTCCTATAATTGTAGATATTTTTGATAAAGAAGTTGAAAAAGAATTTAAAGCATATTCTTCAGAAAATACAGAAATTGAAATTGTTCATCTTGACAAGGGTACAGCGTCAATAGAGTGTGTATATGATGAATCTCTTGCCGCGCCAGATATTCTCAACAAAACAATTGAAGCAGAGAAAAAGGGATGTGATGGTGTTATTATAGACTGTTTTGGAGATCCAGGCGTTAAAGCTGCTCGAGAGATCGTTGATATTCCTGTTCTTGGAGCGGCAGAGCCTTCTATGCTCTTTGCATGTTCTTTGGGTCATAAATTCTCTGTCGTTACAGTGTTAGAAAATGTTATTCCAATGATAGAGAACATTGCCAAGGTTCTGGGTGTAAAAGAGAAGCTTGCTTCTGTAAGAAGTGTTGACATACCAGTTCTTGAACTACATGATAAAGAAAAGCTAAAAAATGCTCTATATAAAGAAATGTTAAAAGCAATCAAAGAAGATAAAGCTCATGTCCTTATTCTGGGATGCACTGGGATGATGGGCATTGCAAAGAGTTTACATGAGATGCTTGAAAAGGAAGGGTACGATGTACCTGTTATAGATCCTGCTGCAGCCTCTATTAAGTTCTTAGAAGCTTTAATAGGACTGGGGGTAAAACAAAGCAGATTAACTTACATGAAACCTCCAGAAAAAGAAAGAAAGATATAGGGTATTTTTATGCTTCTTGAAACCATAATGAAGAGAAGAAGTATAAGGAGGTTTAAAGATCAGGATATAGAAGAAGATAAAATAAAAAAGATCTTGGAAGCTGCAATATGGGCCCCTTCTGCCGGAAATATGCAACCATGGGTTTTTGTAGTTGTCAAAGAGAAAAAAAATAAAGAAAAAGTAAAAGTTGTTTCGCCAGGCATGTTCGATTTGCCTGGTATTATTATAGTTATCTGTAGGGATATGGAGATAGCAAAGAAAAGTGGTAATGAAATTCTTTCTCTTATGGATATTTCAATGGCAGCTCAGAATATGCTCCTAGAAGCGTATGATCTTGGATTGGGATCGTGTGTAATAAAATCCTTCAGTCAAAAAGCGGTCCAAAAACTTTTAGATCTACCTAAGAATATACTTCCTGAATTACTTGTTTCCATTGGATATCCTGATGAAAATCCTAATCCTCCAAAAAGGAGAGAAAAAGTTGTACATTTCGAAAAATATGGTGGTAGACATGGATAAAGAATTTTTTGAACTTTTGTGCTATATATTAACCAGTGCGAGAGGCTTAATGGATGAGCCTAAAATGTACGGTCCTTTTAGGTTAGTAGATACTGCAAGTAGATTAATCTCAATATTAGAAAAGCATGGGATGGCAGATAATTTTCTAAAAAGAGAAAGAGGAAAGATAGATGAGGGAAAGTACTCTGTAATGGAATCCGAAGAAAAATTTAGAGAGTTTTTAGATGAGCTAATACTTGACTTTACAGAAGAACTCAAGAGGGATTAAATGGAAGAAATAACAAAAATAGAAGTAAAAAAATATGATCTTTCACTTTTAGAACCTTTTAAGATATCCCTTGGTACACTTACTAAAGCAAAAAATGTTCTTGTGAAAGTTTTCACTGATGACTACATAGGTATTGGAGAAGGGGCACCAACTCCTATAATAACAGGGGATACTCAAGATGGTTCTCTCTCTTTTATAAAAGATATTTCCTCTTTGCTAATTAATGAAGAGTTTTTGGATATGCAAGTCCTAAATGAGAAAATTGGAAGGAGTTGCACGGGAATGACCAGTGCAAAGGCAGCATTGAACATCGCCTTATATGACTTGATTGGTAAATACTTCTCATCTCCACTCTATAAAATTTTAGGAGGATATAGAAAAAAAATAGAAACAGATATAACAATAGGAATAAACACACCAGAAAATGTGAAAGCAAAAGCGTTGGATGCTATATCTAAGGGATACAAGACTTTAAAAATAAAGATAGGAACCGATGTGAATAAAGACTTTGAAAGAGTAGAGACTCTAAGTGATTTGGGAATTAAGATAAGATTAGACGCGAATCAAGGATATACCCCAAAAAGTGCAGTAAAATTTATAAGAAGGCTAAAAAAGTTTGACATAGAGTTTGTTGAGCAGCCTGTGCCTTCGTGGGATCTGGAAGGAATGAAATATGTTAAAGAAAACAGCGAGATCCCTATAATTGCAGATGAAAGTATCCATTCTGCAAGAGATGCTTTAAAGTTCATAAATTACAATGCAGTAGATGGAATAAACATAAAACTGATGAAATGTGGAGGAATTTCAAATGCTATAGAGATAGTTCATATAGCTGAAACTGCAGGTATTCCTTGTATGATAGGATGTATGCTTGAGTCAAAGATCTCTGTTACAGCTGCAGCCCATTTAGCTTTAGCTTTTAAAAATATAAAATATGTTGATCTTGATTCGCATCTCTTTTTGAAAGACGATCCTACATCAGGAGGAATAGTAATAAGAGATGGTGTGATCTACCCACCTAAAAAATCTGGACTGGGTATAGAGACGAAGCAAGATATATAAATTGTGACTCTGATATGAAAAGATGAAGGAATGAAAATGTTAGATGATACTGATAAGAATATCCTTAGGATTTTGCAAGAAGACGGAAGTATTCCTTTGAGTAAGATAGCTAATAAACTAAATATTGGGATCGCCACGGTACATAGAAGAATAGAAAGGATGAAGATGGAAGGAGTAATAAAGAAGAATATTGTTGTGGTCGATCCCGAAAAGATCGGTAAAAATCTTTCTGCTTTCATTGAAATAAAAAGCTTGCCAAAGTATGAAGATGATATCTTGGATATTTTATCTCTTTTTGATGATATTCTAGAGATATATTGGGTGACGGGCGATGCTGATTTTATCATAAAAATCATAGTGGGTGGTATAAAAGAATTTACTAAAATAATGGAAAAAATCAGAAAAATAGAAGGTATTGTGGATACAAGAAGTTTCATTATAGCAAAAACCGAAAAAGAGGAATATAAAATTAAAATATAGGGGATAACATGATAAAAATCGATAAAGATCTGATAACAAAAATAGCAAGAGGAACAGAATTTTTGGGTAGCGGAGGAGGTGGACATACTTATATCTCTGAGTTTATGGCTCTTCAACTTTTGAGCGAGAAAAAAACATCATATCTTATTGAGATCGAAAAGGTACCTAACAATGCTTTGGTGCTTTCTGTTGCTTTTATGGGTTCCCCTTTGATTTTTAAAGAAAAAATACCAAACGGCATAGAAGCAATAAATGTCTTGAAGATGCTCGAAAATTACTTTGGAGAGAAAACTTATGCCATTGCCCCTGCAGAAGGTGGAGGACTCAATTCATTAACACCAATAGTAGCTGGACTAAATGCAAACATACCTGTTGTAGATGCCGATGGAATGGGAAGAGCATTTCCAGAACTTCAAATGACAACATTTCATCTTCATGACATTTCTATAACTCCTATGGCAATTTCAGATGAAAAAGGAAATACAATATTTATAGATTCTATTGATAACTATTACGGAGAATGGTTTGCTAGAGGTATAACTATTTTGATGGGAGGATACTCATGGATATCCCTCTATGCAATGACAGGTAAAGAACTAAAGAGAGCTGCGATTAGAGGTACTATTACAAAATCGGCAAGTATTGGAGAAGTTCTAATCTCTAACATGTCGAATGAGATAAGGATGAGAGAAATATGTAAAATTACAGGAGGATCTTTGTTGGGAGAAGGAAAAATATCAAATATCACAAGAACAAAATATAAGAAATTCTATGGTGGAAAGATAGAGATAACAGGCAAAGAAAAGATAAAAATAATCTTTCAGAATGAATATCTCTTAGCAGAAAATGATGCAAGAAGAGTTGCTGTTCCTGATATAATAACTTTGTTGAACAAAGAAACGTTGAAACCCATTTCTACAGAAGAGATAAAATACGGAGAAGATGTATATATTCTTACAATACCTTCTGACAAGAAATGGAAAACTAAAAAAGGTTTAGAAATAGTCGGTCCAGAAGCATTCAATTTGGAGGGTATACAATTATGAAATTATTGTACATAGATCCAGTCGGTCCAGAGTATTTTACTGAGGAGCTGAAAAGTTATTTGCACCAGATAAGAGATACCAATGTTGAAATAGATATTACTCCTCTTACAAGAGGTCCTGCAACTCTTGAATTTAGATATTATGAATCTTTGGTTATACCAGATATAATCCATAAAATAATAGAAGCAGAGATAACTGGTTATGATGGAGTAATTATTGGATGTTTTTATGATCCTGGGTTATATGCTGCTAGAGAAGTATCTAAAATACCAATAATAGGTCCCGGAGAATCATCGATGCATATTGCAGCTACATTAGGTTATAAATTCTCCATTATTATTGGGAGAACTAAATGGATACCTATTATAATGGATAATGTAGTAAAATACGGCTTTAAAGAAAAATTGTCATCATTTAAATCTCTGGAACTGGATATTCTTGAGTTTCAGAAGAATGCCAAAACTTATGAAACAATGTTGAGTTTAAGTAAGGAAGCGATCAAAAAAGATAGCGCTGAGGTGATTATTTTAGGCTGTACGATGCAGTATGGTTTCTATAAAAAACTTCAAGAGGAGTTAAATGCCCCTGTTATAGACCCAGTGATCTCAGCATTTCAATATGCTCAATTCATGGTAAAGTTAAAACAAAAATTTGGGTGGGGACATAGTAAAATAGGATCTTTTCAATGTCCCGATATTAAGGAGATAAAGAGATGGAAAATACCAGAACAATATAATTTGAAAAATATATGGGATAATATAAAGGAGGGAAAATAAAATGTTTGATATATATGAGTTTGAATTGGTTAAAGCAGCTGAAATTCTTGTTAGAGAGATGTTCAAAGTAAAAAGAGGAGAGACTTTTGTAATTACTGCTGATACAGAATCAGATATTAGAGTTGTAAATGCTACAGCTCAGGCGGTTTTTGCTGCAGAGGGAAAACCTATGGTTATATTGCTGCCCTCTCCTTTGGGAGTTGGCAAAGCAGCTGATCCTATGCTTCCGATAGATGCTTTGTCAGGAGCATTAAAAGATGCGGATGCATGGATAGAGTTCAATAATCAATGGTTACTATATTCTACTCCCTATGAACGAGCTATAAATGAAAATAAGAGATTAAGATACATGTGCTTGGTGGGAATGAATGCTGAGATGATGATTAGAGTCATTGGTAGAGTGGAGTACAAACTTCTGGAAAAGTTCCTGTTGAAAATAACTGAAATAACAAAAAATGCAAAGAAAATGAGGATAACAACACCGGCAGGTACAGATGTGAAGTTTGAAAATGATCCTGATAGACCAATATATTGTGATATGGGAAATGCATCCAAGCCTGGAGTTTATATGCTCTCCGGGCAGATCAGCTGGGCTCCAAAATTTGAAACAATAAAGGGAGTCATAGTATTTGATGGTTCAGTAGTTCCCCCAATGGGTCTTCTTAATGAACCAATTAAACTCTATATTAAAAAAGGTAAGATAGTTGATATAAAGGGAGGAAAAGAAGCAGTTGAATTTTCTAAGTGGCTCCAAAGTTTTAGAAATCCAAATATGCTACGTTTGGCTCATGTTTGTTATGGATTTAATCCTGGTGCTAAATTAACGGGGAATATCTTGGAAGATGAAAGAGTTTGGGGATGTACCGAATGGGGAATCGGATACCTAAGTCCAATAGATGCTCCACCCAACGGAATTCCTGCTCCCTCTCATACGGATGGTATATGCCTCAACTCATCGGTCTGGCTTGATGATATTCAGATCATGGATGAGGGAAAGGTAATTCATCCAGAACTCAGAAAGCTATCTGAAAAAATAGAAAGATGTGGGAAAATATGAAGAAGATTAAAGTTATAGTTCCTGTGAAAACAGATATATGGAACAATGAAATACTGAGGACGTATGAGAGGTATAAAGATCCTGACACTGAATTATATGTGGTAAATTTGAAAAAAGGACCAGAAGCAATCGAACAACACTATGACAAGGTATGGTCAGAACTTTTTACTTTATTAGAGGTAGAAAAAGCAGGAAATGAAGGATATGATGGTGTTATAATCTACTGTTTTTGTGATCCTGCTCTTTCGGCTGCAAAAGAAAAACTTTCAATTCCCGTTTTAGGAATAATGGAAGCTGGTATTCACTTGGCTTCCATGTTAAGCAGGAAATTTTCTATCATAACTACCATTGAAGAAGGCAAGCAGACAATTGAAGATCTTCTTAAAATCTATGGATTCAAAAGAAAGTGTGTATCTATAAGAGCTATTGGAGTTCCTGTATTGGAATTAAGCAATAAACAGAAATTGATGGATGCCACTTTAAATGTATGTGCAAAAGCAATTAAGGAAGACAAAGCAGAGACTTTGGTACTTGGATGTGGCAGTATGTTAGGAATACGAGAAGAAATATCTAAGATTTTAAACATACCTATTGTCGAGCCAGGACTTGCTGCTCTAAAACTATGTGAGGACATGATTGGGCTTGGCTTGTCACAAAGTAAAATCGCATTTCCTGTTCCAGTCTCAATCGATCGATGTATTTAATTTAAAAATTAAGAAGGAGGTAAAAATATGAAAACTTTAAAAGAAGAAGAGCTTGAGAATATTCTTTTAGGATGTACAGTATTGGGTACAGGTGGAGGAGGAGACCTAAAAGAAGGTCTTGGGAGAGTTAAGAAAGATATTGAAATGGGAAAAAAATTTAGAATAATAAGTCTGAAGGATGTACCAGATAATGCATTGGTTGCTTCACCATATCATTGTGGTTCTTTAACTTCTTCCCATGAAGAAGTAGAGATACCAGAAGATATATTATCTTTTAAAGCTCTCCAAGAATATTTTGGAGAGGATTTTTTTGCAACCGTGTCTACAGAATTAGGTGGAGGAAACACAGCTACAGCTCTTTCAGTGGCTGCAAATATGGGCATTCCTATAGTTGATGGGGATCCAGCTGGAAGGTCAGTTCCTGAACTGCAACACAGTACTTTTTTTATAAACAATAGATCCATAATACCAATGAGTGTAGCCAATAAATTTGGTGATATCGTCATAGTAAAAAAAGTTTTAGACGATTTTCGAGCAGAGAAAATTGTGAGATCTATTGCTATAGTAAGTGGGGGTAATGTTGGTGTAACAGATCATCCAATGAGAGGAAAAAATCTGAAAACTTCTATAATCCCCAATGCCATATCATATGCCGAAAAGATAGGTCAAGTTCTCAAGAAAACAATGGACTATAAAAAAGTAGCAGAAGCCGGAGGAGGGTATATCCTTTTTGAAGGAGAGGTAGTAGAGTCTCCATGGGAAGATAAAGAAGGTTTTACAGTTGGAGAGATCTATATAAAAGGAACTGAAGAATATAGGGGGAGTGAGTACAGAGTATGGTACAAAAACGAAAACTTAATGGCTTGGAGAGATAACAAGATAGATATTACAACTCCAGATCTGATATGTATACTTTCTAAAGAAGATTCTATGCCAATTACAAATCCAAATTGTAAAAAAGGAATGGAAGTTGTTATTATAGGATATCCAGCACCTAAGGAATGGAGAACGGAAAGAGGTATAGAAATTCTGGGTCCGAAAAGTTTTGGGTTTGATTGTGGCTATGTGCCAATAGAGGAGAGGTTAAAATGAGGATATTAGTTATAAATCCAGTAGCTACGGAAATGTGGAATGTAAAGGACAAAGAATATCTAAAAGGGATAGTTAGCAAAGAAACAGAAATAAAGGTAGTAAGTTTGAAAAAGGGACCGAAATCTATAGAAACTTTCTTTGATGAAGCTTATGCTGCACCTGAAATTTTAAGAATTATAGAGAAATCTAAAAATTTTGATGCTATCGTTATAAACTGTTTTGGAGATCCAGCCTTATTCGCTGCTAGAGATATGACAGATATTTTAGTATTAGGTGCAGGAGAAACTTCTATGACAATAGCTTCACTTTTAGGGGAAAAATTTGGAGTTATTTCAGTTTTGAGAAACTCCAAGGCACAAATAGAGATGGCAGCAAGAAGGATCGGGATCTCAGAGAGATTAGCTTATGCAACGGGAATAAAAGTTCCAGTTTTAAATCTAGAAAAAGAAAATGAAATAATGGAAATACTAGTAGATGAGGCTAAAAAAGCTATAGATAAAGGTGCAGAAGTTATTATATTAGGATGTACAGGGATGTTCTTTTTAGCCAAAGACATCCAAAAAAAGTTAGATGTTCCAATTATAGAGCCTGCTTCACTTACTTTGAAGCTCGCAGAGGCATTAGCTGAACTAAGATTGAAGCATAGCAAAATAGGATTATATATGACACCAGATCCAAAAAAGTTGATCATAGAGTGATAAAAGATGGAAAATATTTCCCACTTTAAAAACAAGAATGGAAAGATCTTATCAATTTTATAGAAACATTTTTAAAGCAAAAAAAATAGATGTATATGAATATAAGAAGGAGGTATAAAAAATGAAAAAAGAATGGAAATGGATGGGCCTTTTAATAATAGCAGTAATGATAGCTTCGACTTTAAGCGGTTGTATAGGCGAGGAAAAACCCGAAACAAAAGCACCTGAAAAACCTTCAGTGATTACCTATGCATATACAACCTCTGACATAATAGTTTTCTGGGATCCGAGTGATACATACTCAAATGAAATAGTCGCTATGAACAACTTCTATGAACAACTAGTGAGATATGATCCTGTTAAAGATGAGATTATACCGGTACTTGCTGAGAAATGGGACGTATCGGATGATGGTCTTGTTTGGACATTTCACTTAAGAAAAGGTGTTAAATTCCACTGCGGAGATGAAATGACAGCTGAAGATGTAAAGTATTCTATAGAAAGAACAATGAAAAGAGGAAAAGGAGCAGCATACATATGGGGTTCTGTGAAACAGATAGATGTTGTGGACAAATATACAGTTAAATTTACATTAGATGTCCCAGTTCCATTGGACCTAATAGCAAGCGCAGGTTACTGTGCCCATATATTCTGTAAAGAATGTACAGAAACTCATGGACAAGAAAAGGGAGATGATGGACATGAATGGTTTGCTGAAGGAAACGAATGTGGAACAGGACCTTACAAACTTGAAAGTTACACAAAATCTGAGCTAGTTATGACAAGGTTCGATGATTACTGGAAAGGATGGGATGGTAAGCACTTTGACAAAGCCATTATAAAATCTGTTCCAGAAGCTTCAACTGCCAGAATGATGTTAGAGGCTGGTGAGGTAGATATAGTAGATGATCTTCCCATAGAGATGATAGAGGCTGTAGAGAAGAATCCCAATATTGAAATTGTTCGCACCTCATCATTCCAGAATCTTTTAGGCTTTTTAAATACAAAAAAACCACCTCTTGACAACAAACTTGTAAGACAGGCAATTTCTTATGCATTTCCTTACGATACCGTGATAGAACATATATGGAAAGGTAATGCAACACAGTCGAAAGGTGCGATACCCAAAGGATTGTGGGGGCACTGCGATACTATTTTCCAGTATACTCATAACATAGAAAAGGCCAAGGAGTTACTGACAGATGCAGGATATCCTGATGGAGGATTTAAGCTAACTCTGACTTATAACTCAGGAGATGAGAATGAAAGAAAAACTGCAGAACTTTTTAAGGCAGAGCTAGCTAAACTTGGGATAGAGTTAGATATAAGAGGAATGCCTTGGGATCCGCAATGGTCATTGGCTATGGCTACAAATCCAGAAGACAGACAGGATATATTTGTAATGTACTGGTGGCCAGACTACCCAGATCCTCTCAGCTGGCTTCTAAGCATGTTCCACAGTGAAGAAGAGATAGTATTCAATCTCTCCTACTACTACAATCCAGAAGTGGACAATCTAATAGATGAAGCTTCACAGATTGCTGGTATAGATAGAGACAAAGCAGCGAACCTGTATTGTCAGGCACAGAGTAAATTAGTAGATGATGCAGTAGCTCTGTTTATTTGGGATCAGATGTACTTAAGAGCCAAGCACGTATCGTTAAAGGGATACACCGACAATCCAGCTTACCCGCATGTCGTGTTCTTTTACGATGTATACAAAGAAGAATAAAATCTTTATTTTTTTCTTTTTTGAGGCATATTTATGAAAATCCAACATTACATTGCAAAAAGATTAGTGTTAGTAGCTTTTGTTTTGTTTGGGATCTCAGTGGTTACTTTCTTCATTGCAAGAGTTGTTCCCTCAGAGCCAGCAGCCAGATGGATAGGGTTGCATGCAACTGCAGAACAAATTGCAGCAGCAAGAATAGAGCTCGGGTTAGATAAACCACTCTACATTCAATACTGCGTATATATGAAAAACTTATTTCAGGGAGATTGGGGTATCTCTATTGTAACACATCAACCTGTTTTGAAAGATATTAAAGAGTATCTCCCAGCTTCTTTAGAGTTAATTATCGTTGGAATGATAATAGCGGTAGTGATCGGGATCTTTTTTGGTGTTCTTTCTGCTACAAGGAAAGATAAGTCAATAGACCATATTTGTAGATTTATTTCTATAGGAGGAGTATCTTTACCTACTTTTTGGCTTGGGATAATGTTACAACTTATATTTTTTAGGGAAATGGGGATTCTGCCTTTATCTGGGAGGATAGATCCAACTCTAATGTTCACATCGCCCCTAACAAAGGTGACTGGCTTTTATATCTTGGATTCTATAATTACGGGAAACTGGGCTGCATTTAAAAGTTCTCTTGTTCATATAATTCTTCCAGCATTAACACTCTCTGTTTATCCTATGGGACTGGTAACAAGGATGACGAGATCCAGTTTGATTGAGGTTCTGAATGAAGATTATATACGAGTTGCTAAGGCTTATGGTATATCTGATAGGCTAATCAGGTATAAATATGCTCTGAAAAATGCAATTAGTCCTACAATAACAGTTTTAGCGTTATGTTTTGCATACACACTCACGAGCACTTTTTTAATAGAAGCTGTGTTCAACTGGCCAGGTCTTGGTGGATATACCTCAAGAGCTATTTTGGCTATGGATTATCCTGCCATTATGGGAGTTACTTTACTCGTAGCAACATTTTATGTCTTGATAAATCTTCTTGTAGACTTAATTCATGCATTTATTGATCCTAGGATAGTACTGGGGTGAGCTTAAATGAAGATAAATGAACTGGAACCAAGAATAAGAGAATTGAAGTACAGTATACACCTCATTAGAAAAAACCCTTTGACAATGCTTGGGATACTAATAATACTTATTCTAATCTTTATAGCGATTTTTGCTCCTTTTATAGCACCCTATCCTGAACATGCTTTAGGAGCAGTAGATCCAAAGAACGCTTATAATTCTCCTTGTTTTAAATATCCTTTTGGTACAGATGGGATGGGTAGAGATATATTTAGTAGAATTGTTTATGGGGCTAGAATTTCATTGAAAATCGGATGCTTAGTTATTTTTCTCTGCCTTATAATAGGATCTCCTTTGGGAGTTGTGGCTGGATTTGCTGGAGGAAAAATAGATGAGATCATAATGAGAATAACAGATGTATTTTTAGGATTTCCACCTTTACTCCTTGCTATGGCTATCTCTGCAGCATTGGGGCCAAACCTCGTAAACGCTATGATAGCAATAGCAATTTCGTGGTGGCCCTGGTACACAAGACTTTTAAGGGGAGAAGCAGTCTCAGTAAAGGAAAGAGCATTTGTTGAGGCCGCGAGAGCTACAGGTGTCTCTGATTCAAAAATAGTTTTTAGGCATATTTTACCTAATTGTTTAAGTCCAGTAATAATACAAGCATCGATGGATTTTGGATCAGTTATTCTTACTTCGGCTTCATTGAGCTTTCTTGGGCTGGGTGCTCAACCGCCTACACCAGAATGGGGATTGATGGTGAATATAGGAAGAGTTTATTTCTTAGATTATTGGTGGAGCTCGACATTCCCAGGATTAGCAATTTTTATCACTGTTTTAGCTTTTAACTTACTGGGAGACGGTCTTAGAGAGGTCTTAGATCCAAGAACGAGGAGGAGGTAAAATGGAGACTCTCTTAGAGATAAAGAACTTAAAAGTGAACTTTTATACATATAAGGGCATTGTAAAAGCAGTAAATATTGATAACCTACGAATATACAAAGGGGAAACTCTGGGACTTGTAGGCGAGACAGGATGCGGAAAAAGTGTTACTGCTTCTGCTATATTAAAATTGATACCATCTCCAGGAAAAATTGAAGGTGGAGAAATAACCTTTGAAGGAGAAAATCTTATTAAGAAGAAGGAAATGAAAAAGGTAAGAGGAAAAAAAATAGCTATGATCTTTCAGGATCCTATGTCTTCTTTGAATCCAGTATTCACTATTGGTGAACAGATAACAAGAGTTATCAGGACGCACACATCTATGAAAAAGAAAGAGGCGAAAAAAAAAGCAGTACAAATGCTCAAACTTGTAGAACTTCCCGATCCTGAAAATATGTTAAAAAAATACCCCCATGAACTCTCGGGGGGACAAAGACAAAGGGTCATGATAGTAATGGCTCTATCTTGTAATCCATCCCTCCTCATAGCAGATGAGCCCACTACAGCTTTAGATGTTACTATTCAAGCTCAAATTTTAAAATTGCTAAATAATCTGAAAAATAAAATAGACGCTTCTATATTATTGATAACACATGATATAGGGGTGATTGCACAGATATGTGATAGGGTAGCGGTAATGTATGCAGGAAATATTGTAGAATATGGAAGTATAAAAGAGATATTTAAAAATCCAAAACATCCTTATACTGTCGGGCTGTTAGAAACCATACCAAATCCTAAGAAAAAAGTTGAGACGCTTCCAGTTATAAGGGGAACTGTACCAAATCTAATAAATCCACCTCTCGGATGTAGATTTCATCCAAGATGCAAGTATATAAAAGATATTTGCAAAAAAGAAAAACCTAGTTTGACAAAAGTTGGTGAAGAACATAAAGTAGCCTGTTTCTTGTATGGTGATCAGAAATGACTCTAATAAGGATTGAGAATCTGAAAAAATATTTTCCTGTGAGAGCTGGATTACTCTCTAGAAATATAAATTATGTTAAAGCTGTAGATGATGTATCCTTCCCAATAATGAAAGGTGAAACATTTGGATTGGTAGGGGAATCTGGATGTGGAAAAACAACTCTTGGTAGAACTATTCTTCGACTGATACCTCCGACTTCTGGAAAGATATTTTTTGAAGAGAGGAACATCCTTGATTTCGGAGATGAAAGATTAAGAAAATTAAGGAGAGAAATGCAGATCGTTTTTCAGGATCCATACTGGTCGTTGAATCCGAGAATGATAGTAAAAGATATTATCGGAGAACCTTTAGAGACACACCTCACCCTTAGTAGAAAGGAGCAAGAAGAAAGAATAATTGAACTTTTGAGGATAGTAGGTCTTAACGAAGATCATATGATGAGATATCCTCATGAGTTTTCTGGAGGACAAAGACAGAGGATATGTATTGCAAGGGCTATTGCGTTAAATCCAAAATTTTTAGTTTTAGATGAACCCACATCCGCTTTAGATGTTTCGGTACAGGCACAAATACTAAATCTTTTAAGAAATTTGCAAAAAAGATTGAAACTCACCTATCTCTTTATTTCACACGATCTTAGCGTTGTTCAACATTTAGGTAATAGAATTGGCGTTATGTATCTGGGAAAAATGGTCGAAATAGGAAGTTGTGAGGAGATATTTTCAAATCCACTTCATCCTTATACAAAAGCTTTATTTGCAGCTATACCTCTGCCAGATCCTGAACTGAGAAAAGAATTAGTACCCCTTAAAGGGGATATTCCAAGTCCTATAAATCTTCCTAAAGGATGCAGATTCCATACAAGATGCTCAGAAGCAACAGAAGTTTGTAGTAAAGAAGAACCAAAATTAAGGGAGATTAATAAAGAACATTATGTAGCTTGTCATCTTTTCTCATAAGGATTTACAGACTGCTTCCACTTATGCATAACATTGTTTTTTAAATTTTTGCATTCAAAAAGATGCGGGGGACGGGATTTGAACCCGCGTACTCCTACGAGACAGGGTCCTAAGCCCTGCACCTTTTCCAAGCTCGGTAACCCCCGCCCAATACCGTTGTGTGCGATGAGTTTTTATATTCTTCGGATGT
>Ga0190349_1000272_pt1 | contig 17133 bp, 11 predicted proteins | sample 48721378_MG_FD_179798 | JGI IMG/M metagenome (GOLD analysis project Ga0190349, IMG submission 179798) | Hydrothermal vent microbial mat bacterial communities from Southern Trench, Guaymas Basin, Mexico - 4872-13-7-8_MG | ecosystem: Environmental > Aquatic > Marine > Hydrothermal vents >...
AGTAATGATTTGTGAAAGTGAACAGTTGTTAGAGCTTATAATTTTCTCATTTGGGAATTGGAATAATAGTGTACAATTAATTGTATCAACCCCTTATATTTAAATCTACACATTCACAACAATTCCATGATTTCTGTTTTGCTCTGTAAAGAGCTTCATCTGCGCTTTTTAATAATTCTTCATAAGAAGAATTTTCATCAGGCACTATAGATGCCACACCCAGACTTATAGTAAGATACTTCGATACTTTTGATTTCTCATGTGGGATTTTCATTTCCTCAACTTTTGTCCTGAAAGTCTCAGCCAGGAAACAGGCACCTCTTATATCTGTATTTGGTAAAATTACAACAAATTCCTCTCCACCATATCGAGCCACAAAATCACCTGCTCTTTTTAAATTTTCTTTCAAAACCTCTGCCACTTTTTTTAAGCATATATCACCTTTAACATGTCCATAAGTATCGTTGTATAACTTAAAATAATCAATATCTATCATTACCAAAGAAAGAGGCTGTTTTGAGCGCATACATCTTCTCCACTCCAGATCAAGAACTTTCTCAAAATGCCTTCTATTGGCAACACCTGTTAAAGGATCAGTTAGAGATAATTCTTCAAGTTTCTTATTGGCTTCTTCCAGTTCTTTTGTTTTTTTCGCAACCAATTCTTCCAGTATTTTTGAACGCCTTCTTAAAGCAGCAACGCGGATTGCATGGGCACCGAGAGCTGCCCCAAGCGCCGAAAGCCCGATAATTGAATTAAACCACCATGTTTTCCAGAATGGTGGTGTTATTACTATCGTTAAAGAAACGCCTTTATTATTCCAGACTCCATCGCTGTTGGTCCCTTTTACTATAAATTCATAGGTACCAGGTGGAAGGTTGGTATATGTGGCAAACCTTTTATTTCCACTGTATATCCAATCCTTATCAAAGCCTTTTAACATATAAGCATATTGATTTTTTTCAGGGCTGACAAAACAAAGGGAAGCAAATTCTATGGAAATATTATTTTCGCTATGTTTTAAAATCACTTTATCAGTATATTCTATTGGTTTGTTCAGTATTACCCTGCCATTTATCTCCTCTCCGACTCCAATGCTTCTGTTAAATATCTTAAAATCAACTATTACTATATTCGGAATAAATTCGTTCTTCTTTATCCGGTCAGGGCAAAACACGTTAAAACCGTTAATTCCACCAAAAAACATCTCTCCTCTCTTATTCTTGAAACAGGCATTATTATTAAATTCGTAACTCTGAAGCCCGTCCGATACGTCAAAGTTCTCAACTTCTTCTGTCTCCGGATTGAATTTCGTCAATCCTCTATTGGTGCTGAGCCATAAACATCCCTCTTTGTCTTCTAAAATTCCATAAATAGTATCATCAGCAAAACCGTCTTTAATAGTGTAATGCTTAAAAGTTGATTTATTGTAGTCATAAAGATTTAACCCGCTCGGAGTGCCAATCCAGAGCCTTCCTTTGCTATCTTCAAATATATGATCTATAAGACTATCTGTTAAGCTCTCAGGATTTTTTTCATCGCTAAAAAAGTGAATAAAACACTCTCTTTTTTCATCAAACAGATTTAATCCGTTAAATGTTCCAATCCATATGTTACCCTTGCTGTCCCTGTAAATTGAATTTACTACATTATTAGTGAGACTGCACTTATTCGAAGGGTCATATCTATAATGTTTTATAAATTTACCTGTTCCGGGATTTAATACGTCCAGTCCACTCATGGTACCTATCCAGAGAAACCCATTTTCATCTTCATATAAGGCCAGCACTACATTTCCTGATAACCCATCTGAATTCTCTGCCCCAGAGCGATAATGAGTGAAGTGTTCTCTCTTTTTATCAAGCTTATCAAGCCCCCTACCTGTTCCAATCCATAAATTACCCTCTTTATCTTCCAGAAGAACCCATACTGAATTATGTGAAAGACTATTATCGTTTCCTTCCTCATGTTTGTAAGCATAAAACCTGTTTTTATTTCTATCCCACTTGTATAAGCCATTATATGTGCCGACCCAGACAAATCCTTCTCTATCTTCAAGGATAGCAAATACATTGTTATGTCCGAGGCTATGAGGATCCGAAGGATCATTTTTAACGTGCCTGAATTTTTGCAGTTTGTAGGTGGATTTGTTTAATCCACCTCCGCGAGTGCCCACCCATAATACCCCCGAAGAATCCTGCAGAATACAATACACTCTATTATTGCTTAAACTTGCTGGATCCAGTGGATTATGAGTGTAATGACTTAATTTTCCTGTTTTTTTATTATAACAGTATAAACCGTCTCCTTCAGTTGCTAACCAGAGATTACCATCTACATCTTCATAAATTTGCAAAACATTTCTGGTTACTCTTAAAGAAGGATCTTTGCCATAATCTAAACAGGAAACAAAAGTATCGTTTTCTTTGTCATATCTATATAATCCTCTACTTGTGCTAACCCAAACCGTTCCTTCTCTATCACAGAATACTGCCGATACATTATTGCCATTCATATAATGGATAAATTTGTTCCCGGACAGTTTATCAAGTCCATTTACTGTGCCAATCCATAAATTTCCATCGTGATCACCGTAAATAGACATTACCCTATTGGAACAAATACTATTTCTGTCATTGGGGTCATGTTTATATTGAATAAATCGGTCATGAACTCTGTCGTACCTGTTGAGCCCATTATTGGTTCCAATCCATAGTACTCCATTTTTATCTTCATAAATTGAATTTATTGTATTGTTACTTATAGAATCCGGGTTTGAATCATCATGTTTGTAATGTATAAACACATCTCTTTTCTTGTCATATTTATCAAGGCCGCCGCCCATCATTCCAGCCCATATGTATCCGAGATGATCCTCATACAAAACGCGAATTAAGGGATATCCAAGGCTGTGAGAATTTTCCGGATCATGTCTGTAAATTTTAAAATTGTATCCATCGTATCTATTAAGTCCTTTCTCCGTGGCTATCCACAAAAATCCTTCTTTATCCTGTATTATTGACATTACAGTGCTTTGTGAAAGGCCATCTTCAATTGTTATGTGCTCAAATTCAATTTTTACCCAATTATCCTGTCTAAAATCATTAGAATTTTTGTTATTGCGTGTTTTATTCCTCACAAAATAAATTATACAATATTTTATTTAGATTATACAATGTTGCAGGTCCTGCATAAACCTTAATATATTACTGGCGGGTGGGAGGAAAGGGAATGATGGAGCTTCGAGCATTATAGAAAGCCAACCATCCCATTCGCTTCTCTCTGCCAACCTGTTAAGAAGCTATTTTCCCCCAATAAAATAGGGGGAAAGATTGTCTAAGGAGCTCAAAGATTACATCAAAGTAAGAGGGCATTTTCAGTCTAAAAAAACACTGACAAATCCCTTTATTTGTTAAAGAACGAAAAATATTTATGAAGAAGACGCAGGTATTCTGATATCTTGATGGAGATGTTTAGAAAATTAGAAAAAAATGGGGGTGACACAATTAAGTTGACATTACGAAAAGCAACTCCCTGTGTAGTTTAAACTCATCAAATTAAACTTCCCTTCGTTTTATTTTGCTTCAGATAGGGAAGGGTAACGTATCTTAGTTATATGTTTTTAATGTGGCAATTCGTCTTCTTGATTTTTTTGGGTATGTATATAATTTTCTCACTTACAGGAGGTGTAGTATGATAAAGTTGCTCTTTACCCTGATGATGGGGTACAGGCTTGTGGCTCAGTATGAGTTCCCATTATATCCAGTGCATCCAGACCTTCCCAAACCTGCCCCTTCAGTAAAAGAAAAGGCATTTGGATACTGGCTTGGTGGGACAGGTGAAGGTGACCTGCCATTTGGTCCTAACGGTATTGTAGTGGATAGTAAGGGCAACATAATAGTAAGTGATCCAGTGAGCGGGGATTTTAAGGTAATAAGAGATGGGAAGATAGTAAAGATATTGAAGCCCCCTAAGGGTCGACGTTTAGCATATACTGCAATTTCAATAGATGATGAGGATAACATATATGTAGTAGACCCTGACTTTATAGAGGTGTTAAAGGTTGATGATGATTCCTTACGGGTTGTAAACTTATACTGGCTTAGTGGGAAAAAAATAAGTAATGGTTATGAATTTCATCCATATACTTGGCCAAGTTATATTTTTACAATAAATGGGGACGTTCATATTTATGGCCATATTTTCGGAAGCGACGAAGATGCCATTGCTTCAATAAAGGATGGCGTTTTATCCCTTTGCTCGGTAGACTCCCTATTACGAGATTTAAAGGAGAAATGGAACGTTGAGGAGCTTTCTATCCTTGGGATTTTAAGGGTAGAAGGTAACGACATGATATATTTATCCCACACAAAGCCCTTCGTTATTCGCGTAAAAAAAGGGGTAAAGGTACTATAGATAGTTTGCTATTTGTTCCTCCTTATGATTTCTCTCGTTGTCCACCATTTGTGGATAAAAAGGGTAGAATTTACGTAGTTGATGGAGATTTTGACATAAGAACGATGACCGGAAAGGTGTTCTTGAAGATATACGAGCCAGAGAAGGAGTAGTTGTATGAAATTCTTCATCCTTTTTCTATTGGTGTGGGATGGAGAAACCTGGAGGACAATGTCGAGGCAGGAGATACTGGAGAGAGCAAGGGGGATGTGTGAAATTGCATGGAGCCCCTGTGATACACAGGACGAAGGAGGTAATGCATTTCATGTAAATTTTTAATGAGGCAATTCGCTAATTTGAAAAATCTTTCACTTTGTTTTTAAAAATTTCAATCCATATACCATCAATAGACCTTGAATTGCTATAGCAATTAGAGCCCCGATAATATGTGAGGTTAAATGTATTAACTTATTGGCTGCAAAATAGTAAATTGTGTACAAAGCCACGGGTATATTGAGTAATATACTTACTATAAGGCCTGGATTATACCCGGTTCGGAGGGACATTATAAGATGTGAAAATGCATTGATAAAAGAGAAATATGCAGTCCATATTCCAATTGAAATATTTATCTCGCCAGAAAGAATTGCTGAAAGTGGAAATCCTATGAAGATTATAGGAACATTGATCCAAAAGGCGTCTCTCTTTGTGAGTGGCCAGTGCTTTCTATTTGAACCCAGAACCCTTTTATTAAAGTATTCCACAAATCCGCCGGGACAAATATATTCTTCAAACTGGTGCAAGAAATAAACAGGTGTCTGTATCCATATAAGAAAAAGTGCAAAATTTTGACGGAGGAGAAATAGAATCAATACGATGATTAGATATAGAGCAAGGAAAGGTGTTGAAATTGGCCAATACTCTTCAATCCAGGAATATATTGAATGCTTTTTTGTATTGTGCATATGATTCCTCCTTTTTAAGTTACTTGAAATGACTTGAAGATATATGAAGTTTGCTCAAAAGGGGGATTTTAAGTGAGGCCGAAGATGAAGCCATATACCCTGAAGTCCTGTTCCTTGTTTTTACCTGTTCTATGAAGGCATTTAATGTGGTTTTTAAAGTGGGGTGTTTACCACCTGAATAGACAAGAGTGATAATGGGAAGCCCCCTGTAGTCCTTTTTTATTTTTTCAATAATAGCTGCAGAAGCATTTCCTTCCATACAGTTGAAGCAAATAGCATTTATCACTCCATCAACTCCATTTTTCGCAAAGTCAACGATTTTCGCTATGTTCAGAAGAAGAAGTTCATTCCTTTCATTCCAGATATAGGGGGATGCAAGCTCCAGCACTTCACGGTAGCCAGGTTCTTTGAACCTTTCTATTTTACCAGAGATTGCTCTTCTTATTTTCCATAATTCAACTGCCCTTTTAATTAAAATTCCACCTGATTCAAGAATACCTGGAAGATTGCGTCTGGAAAGATTTTCCTCAAAAGATTTAAAAAGTCCAAAATCGAGGATATCTATTTCAAATGGCGAGGGCCAGACCTCAAGTCCCTTTTGCTCAAGATAGTGGAAAAGGTCATTGTTAGCATTGGGATTTATTCTTGTATAAATATCACCTGCAATACCCACCACAGGCCTCCTCTCTGAAACCTCTCTTTTAATTTTGTTCAATCTCTCAAGAGCTTTGCTCAGGGTAATAACTATATCTCCTCCCTGAATAGCCCTTTCCATCTCCAGGAGATTTTCTTCGTGTATTCTGTCTGTTATTCCTTTCTCTATTTCATAGGGTCTCACTTGGCAAGAAGCTTTAACCATCAGGTCTATGGAGAGGACACCCTTGTAAAACCTCTCTAAAGCTTCCATATTTAACATTGCCATGAAATCTTCTGATAGAGGAGTGAACACTTTTATATTTTTGATTCCCTGCGTCTTTAGAAATATATTCATACCATTTCCATACTGATTTAAAAGGCATGGCATTTTTGTGCCCGGAAAGAGGAATATTACATCCTCTTTCTCCATTTTTGATAGTTTTACTAAGTCTCCCAGTATTTCAGCATAGGCATGACATTCTTTGCCAGAGGCAGCTGCTTCGCCCAGCTTACTCGTTTCCTCATCCGGCAGTGGAAGGACTTCTACATTATATCCCATAAACTTCAATGCACCACTGAAGGCATAAACATGGTCTGCGAAATAGGGCATGTAAATTTTCTTCTCTTTTAGTTCTGTATAGTTAATTTTCTCTTCTTTTTTGTGAACAAAATATATGGATTTTCTATGGGTTTTTCTTTTTGATTCTATCCTATCCATAAAGGCTTCAAGCCTTGTTATAAGACCGGCTTCACCTCGGTGTTCATCAAACTCAAGGAAAAGATAAGGTTTATTCTTTAATACCTCATCGAGATATTTTGCTGCAAAGGCATCAGGACCACATCCAAAATTGGAAACAATTATTGGATAGACATCTTCATATTCAGTGAGTTTTTTTGTAGCCTTTACTATATCAGCAGAAAATTTCCAAGGAAGTTCAGAGCCTTCTTTCTCAAAATCAACGGGAAGATAATTTATAGGGATGGCTGTGGAGGGTAGTTTTCGCAAATGAGAGAAAAGGTTTAGATTTAGATAAAAATCGAAAAGATTGTAAGGCCTTCCAAGTATTGCGAATTTAGGATATTTTGTGGAAAAGAATAATTCCCTGCCTATTTCTTTAAGCTTCCTTTCAAAAGATTTTTGTTCATCAAAAGCCCTTTCATACGCAAGTTCTATTTCTTTCTTGTTTATATCAAGAATGGGCATATACTTTTCAAACCTTTTCACAAAACTTTTCTTTCCTTCAGCAAGGGAAATTACGGGGGCGATGAAATTCTCAGGGCTCAACTTAATCATGAAGGGAACTGATTGGGTATAGGGACAACCAAAGGACCTTTCAACGCTGTCGCCAGGCAAAGTGATAACCGCAGGAATAAAAACATAATCGACACCTTTTTCAAGAAGCGATACCACATGGCCCGCAGTGAGTTTTATGGGTAGGCATGCTCCTACAGGGAGGTTCTTTACACCCTTTAAAAGGATTGCTTCACTTGAATAGTCTGAAAGCACAGGCTGGAATCCCAGTTCTTTAAAGAATATTGCCCAGAAAGGTAAATACCCTATAAGGGTAGATGCCCTGGGGATACCTATCTTTCCTTTTGTGCCATTTTCTTCTTTGAAATAATTTTCACAGTAATTAATATACTCTTCTGCAAGATTGGGTGGTAATTCCTGAATTTTATGGGCCTTTTTACTGGAAAACCTCTCACATGCATCCCCGAAAAATACTTTTTCACCCTCTATCTTTACCATACTGACTTCACAGTAATTGGGGCAAGCTTTACATTCAAAGGTCCTTATTTCCTTTTCAACCTTTATGTCAAAACCTTTGAAGGATGAAGATCCCTCTTTCTTATACAATTTAGCTGCAATAGCAGCTCCTATGGCTCCTGAAATTCTATTATAGGGGTGGACCTTTATCTTTTTATCAAGAATGGATTCAAAGGCAGAAACCACTGCATTGTTGGAAGCCACCCCTCCCTGAAAGACGATTTTCTCGCCAATTTTTCTATTTTCAACGACTTTTTCCAGATAATTTTCAGCAATAGCATAAGCAAGACCGGCGCATATATCCTCATTTGCAAGACCACTTTTTAGAGCCTTTGCAACCTCTGACTCCATGAAAACAGTGCATCTTGAACTCAAATGGAGAGGTTTTTCGGATCTGAAGGCAAGTTCTGCAAAATCTTTAAAAATGTTTATTCCCATCTGTGCCGATTGTTCCTCTAAAAAGGAGCCTGTCCCTGCGGCGCAGATTTTATTCATTGTGAAATCTTCCATTCCCCCATCCTTTAAGTAAACATATTTTGAGTCCTGTCCCCCGATTTCGAAGATTGTATCCACATCCTCAAAATACTTTTTTGCACCGAGAATCTGACAGGTTATTTCATTTTTGACTACATCAGCACCAACGAGCTTTTGCGCAAGATAGCGACCGCTGCCGGTAACGCCGCAACCAAGAACTTTCAGTCCTCCTCTAAATCTTTTTTTCAGAATAGAAAGTCCTTCAAGTATAACTTCCACAGGCTTCCCTCTGGTTGCCAAATAAACTGCGGAGATAACATTCTCCCCCTTATCTATAACTGCAAAATCAGTGCTAACAGAACCTACATCAATTCCAATGTATCCTTCTTTTTCCTCATGAAAAACGGTTTGAGGCTCTGTTTTTCTTTCCCTTATGCTTTTTGTCAATCTTTTTCTATAACTAAATGACTGACTTTTTGATTTTCCTATGGCTTCAATAACATTATGTTTTATATCATCCACGGAAAGGGGAAGAACATTACTTTTTGCGGAAATTAAGGCTGCCCCAATGGCAACTTCAAGCCCCGGCAGTCCCGAGGGAATAATTTTATCCTCTTTATGGTTCAGGATTTCTCTGAAAGCACGTATTATTCCGGCATTCCTTGCACATCCCCCGGCTATTACCAGAGGGTAAGACACTTCCCTTCCCTTGAGAAGACTTACGAAGGAGTTTCTGGCTATTGCAACGCAAAGGCCATATGCAATTTCTTCTGTTGGGGTTCCCTTCTGCTGCAGATGAATCATGTCAGTTTTTGCAAAGACAGAGCATCTGCCTGCTATTTTTGCGGCCTTCTCAGCTTTGAGGGTCAGTTCTGTAAGTTCTTCGAGGCTAAGCTTCAACCTTCCAGCCTGTTGTTCTATAAAAGAGCCGGTTCCTGCGGCGCAGAGTTCATTTGTATAGAATTCTGATACAGCTCCATTATCTAAAAGCACAAACTTTGAAGTCTGAGCCCCAATTTCGATTATGCTTTTTGCTTCCGGGTTGAGGTAAACAACCCCTTGGGAGAGAGCAATTATTTCATTTGCTCCCTGGATATCCCTTATGGATAAATCCTCCGGGAGACCACAAATACCCGTTTTGAATTTCTCACCAGGATACTGGTCTTTTACCCGCTCCAGAAAGGATACAACCGATTCCCTTGCCCCTGCGTCTTTTTCATAAACATGAAGCTCGATACCATTTTCACCTATAACTACTCCTTTAAAAAACACTGAACCAAAATCTAAGCCGATGTATTTCATAGGATTAATTATACAGTATAGTTCGGATACCGAAAAAGCAGTTGAATTGTCTCGTTAGAGATCCATTTGGGATTGCTATAAAAAGGTTTTCTCGGTATAGTTTAGGTTTCCTGATAAGGATTAAATGAAGCAGGATGTTACAATTCAGGGAGTTGACTTTTTGAGTTGCTTTGTTAATAATATCTTAATGTGTTATTTTAAAATGTTACAAGAAGTTAAAATCCCCCCAGTGAAAGTTGAGAGTGTGGAAAACGGCAAGATTTTAATTTAGTATTAGGGAGTAATGTAGGGCAAGAACGAAAATAAATAGTCAGGCAGAGGGAAGGATATGAGAACAGTTCACATATGCTACTTATTTGGAGGTATATCCGAATAGTTCGGATATGAACGACAGTACTTAGGGAAGGAAGCAAATGAATATAGAAGAAAAAATTTTAAAAAGGATAGATGAGTTAATTCAAAAGGGGGAGAATGTTCTTGCCACACATAGACCTAACCCACCTAATGTAATTGGATTTCCTACGCTTGATTCAGGTAAATTTGTTGAATGGCAAACGCAGGTTCTAAACTTTCTTATAAATTTACTTGGAGAGAGCCACATATATGTTCAAAATTTTAAAGATAAAGTCGCAAGAGGATATAAATCGGAGGTGAAAATGGGACAAGGGATATTAACTGCTGTAAAAGAAGATATATTAGGGGGTTATCTTACAGATATCAAAACTTTAATATCAGCGGAAGTTTTTTCAGATTTCCTTGAAATGGCGGAGCATTTATTAGAGAATGGTTATAAGGATCCTGCTGCTTCTCTATGCGGAGCAGTTTTGGAAGATGGTCTTAGAAAAATAGCAACGAAAAAAGGGATAAAAGTTAAATCAAGTGATGATTTGAACTCACTTAATGATAAGTGTGCAAATGGGGGAGTTTATAATAGGTTGATGCAGAAGAAAATTAAAGTATGGATTGATATTCGGAATAAAGCTGCCCATGGTAAATTCAATGCATATACTGAAGAAGATGTACAGGAAATGCTTAAAGGAGTCAGGGATTTTCTTGCGAGTTACTTAAAATGAGAGTGCCATCGCCTAACAGCGGACATACGGCTTTGGTGCTTCGCACCCTCGCCCAAATTCGGCAAAGCCGAACTTTGCATGTCCGCGAGACATTGTGCGACATGCCCTGAAAAAATGAGGAGGAGATAGAAAATGTATGACTTTGAATTTGGTTCAAGAACGGCAAAAGGCGGATTTGCAAACGAAAAGGCAGTTTGTGAAAAATTTAACAACTGGAAGAATGATGAAGATGCCAAACTTTGGCTTAAAATCATGGATTATGATCCAGATAAAATTGATTATGTGAAAGCAATACAAATTCCAACAAGAATTAAAAAAGCAGATATTGGAAAATTTGGGTTTAGTGAAGAAGAATATGAGGAATTAATGCGATTTAAGAAAACAGATGTTCAAGTTCAAATCAGACTTATTATTCGGGTAAATAATGCTTTAAAGGTTGAAAATCTATCTTTAAAGAAGGCAAATTCTGATGCAGATTATAATCAAGTGGACAAGAGATGGGTAGACTCTTATAAAGAAATGTGGCATTTCGATGATGAAATTGCATTGGCTCTAAAACTGTTTACTGGTGAAATTCCTCCCTCATCACATAGAGAAATGTTAAAAGTGAGTGTTTCACAGCTAAGAGATAAACGAAGAGTATTTTTAACAGAACTTAGGGATGACATAGTCCAGAAAATTATATCATTTTTCACCAGAAATAAGATTCTTGTAGTAAGCGATATACTGAAAGGTAGGGGAGGGTTTGCTGCGGATTGGATGTTAGTAACAAGATATAATAAGAAAAATGATACTACAACATGGATCCTAAAAGATATAAACACTGCAATGAATTTCTTTGGGAAAGGGGATGTAAAAGTTTCTCCAAGAGGAAGTCTTTACATTGGGCGGATAACCATGCAGAGGAAAGGTGGAACTCCAGATCCAACAAAACTTCAGTTCAAAATAAAACCATGCGAACTTTTTAAATTAGAGGAGGTAGAAAAAAATGGGTAAAATTTTTGAACCAAAGCAATATTCAATCAATGATTTTAGAACGTGGCATGAAAGAAAAGAACTGATTCTCTCACCTAAATTTCAAAGAAGAAGAGTATGGTCAGAAAAAGCAAAATCATATCTCATTGATACGATATTAAGAGGATTACCAGTGCCTCCAGTATTTATAAGGGAGAAAATTGATATTAATACATCTAGATCTATAAGAGAAGTGATAGATGGACAACAGCGTCTAAGGGCGGTATTGGATTTTTTAAATGATGGTTTCAAAGTTTTAAAAATTCACAATGAAGAATTTGGAGGTAAATATTTCTCTGAATTACCCAATGATGTAAAAGAAGAATTTTTAAGGTACAACATAGTGACTAATGTAGTTATAACTTCTGAAGATAAAGATGTATTAGGAATCTTTGCGCGATTAAATACATATACAGTACCTTTAAACAAGACAGAGCTCTTGAATGCGAAATATTTTGGTGTATTTAAACAGACTGTGCATCAATTGGCTTATGAATTTAATACATTCTGGGTTAACTCGAAGATTCTTTCAGAATACAAAATTGCTCGGATGTATGATGTGGAACTTACAACAGAATTGATAATTGCAAGTTTGGATGGAATACAAGAAAAAAAAGCTAAGCTTATTGAAAGCTACTACAAGAAATATGATGATGATTTCCCTTTTAAAAAACAAGTAGAAGGAAATTTTAGAAAAACCATTGATACCATAGGAGAAATATACGGTGAGGTGCTGCCAGATTCTTTATTCAGAGGTATTCCACTATTTTATTCACTTTATTGTTTAATCTACGACTTATTATTTGGTTTGAAGAATTCAGATAACGAAATACGTATACAAGAGAAAGACTATCCTAAGGTCAGAAATGCCTTGGAGGACCTTGAATCTATTTTAGAATCTGCATCTTACGGAGGTACAGACATATCCGAGGAAGTAAGAACTTTTATTGAGGATTATACCAGACATACCACTCTCTCAAAAGTAAGACTAAGACGTCACAGATTTCTTTTATCATTTATTACTAGGTACTTAAAATAATCGTGGTGATTTTATGTTATCAGAGTTAAACAGACTCAAGCATGAACTGATTCAAAATATGGATAAAAGTTTGGACTTGATTAAGCGAATAAATAAAATCAGCCACATGCTATCGCCTGACGAGACATATTCGATTTATGAGCTATCCTTTCTAAAAATCTACCTATCATGGGAAAGTTTTATCAGCAGAGTCTTTATCCTTTACATGATTGGCGAAAAAACAGATAGCGGTTATGCCCCCAAACGTTACGTTACACCAAGAGATGAAGACCATGCTTACAGTATAATAAAGAGTGGACGGTCCTTTCCAGACTGGTTAAATCTAGACTTTATAAGGGAAAAATCAGAACTCTTTTTTGAGAACGGTAACCCTTTCAAGACTGCAATTTATTCAAAGGCAAATGTAAGAGAAGCATTACAAAATATGAGAATATTGAGAAACGCAATAGTTCACGCTTCAAGAGAATCAAAAGAAAAATATGAGAAAATGCTTAGAAATGAAGTCGGCTTTGTATCGAATATGGAGCCTGGCGAATTTCTAACAAATATGAGAATAAAAAAGCCCCAAATTCCATATATTGTGTATTATAAAAAAGTATTGGAGGTAGTAAGTAATGGTATCGTTCCATAAAAATAAGTTAATAATTCTGGCAAAGATGAAATTTGACCTGCGGGACTCTGATGAAGCTTATTTTGCACAGCATGAAATAGAATCAATTTTGGGTGCAAAGGTAAAACCTATAAAAACAATACCTGCTCTCTTTAAAGATTACCCCTTCAATAAACTGAGTGATGAGATTATTCAAATAATTACAAGGCATCTTTATCTCGGCGAAATACAAGGTTATTTGGCAAGTGTTGAATATATTGATGCGAGAAAATTGATTTTCCAGCCGGCTTTTTTCAAGGAAATTTATCTGATAATCGAAACACCAATGGAAGAGAAAGAAATTGAGCGAAATCTATCATTGACCAACAAGGAATTATATCAAATATTTGAAGTCCCCGTGGAAAATAGAAGAAGAATTTTTGTCATAAGATTATTCCCTTTACAAACTCTTTTTGAATATGTAACAGATGTTAAAAAACTTCCTGCAGTTGCAATAACACCTAAAAACAAGAAGAATTGGAATGAGTATTTTTCAGAGAAAGAAATTGGAATTGAAAAAGGTTTAAATAATATGCTTACTCACATAAAATCAAATTATTATCGTGCCCCTCACTTTGGTTTGGGGAAAAGACATATCGGAGATTTTATAGATTGGGCATCAACAGATTTAAGAAAACCGTTTTTGCATTATCTACATAAATACAAGGGGAAAGGAGATCCACGTATTTCAAGAGCTTTGATAAATATATTGAGAGTAAATAAAGGCGAGACAATTTTAGATCCTTTTGTAGGCTCTGGAGCCTTTATTGCAGATTCACCAACTATGGGATTGAATGCTATAGGTGTCGAGATCTTAGATATTGGTAAATTAATTTCAGAGGTAAAATGTAATTTAGATTATGATATAGAAAACTTAAGAAAAGAGATAATAAATCTTTTTTCCAATATAAGTTATAGTGGTCAAGATTTATTTACTTTTAATTTGGAGAATGAAATAAGAGAGATAAAATCAAAACTAAAAAAGCATACAGAAGAAAACAGATTTTATACAAACATTATCCCTCACCTACCGAAGATAATTTATCTGAAAAATAAGATGGAACAAATTGAAGATAAAAAGATTAGAAACTTTCTTCTTCTATTATTAAGTCAAAAAATTGTAGAATTTTCTGAAAAAAAGCGGTCTAATAATTTTATAGTGTCTTTTATGAACTATGTTGAAGACAGATATCTTACTTTATATGCCACTTTAAAATTGGCAGATAAATTAAATGTGAACATAACCGAAGGAAGGATAAAAATAATAAAAGCAGATTCCACACAGATGGATTTTATTGATGATGATTCCATAGACGGGATATTGACTTCGCCCCCATATTTTGATGCCTTAGATTACATTGGAAATAATAAAATTTCTATAATTATACTCGGGTTTGATAATGATTTGAAATTCGGATCAACGAAAGATTATTATTCAAAATTTGAAAAGTACAACTTGAATCTTCCAGATTCAAGTATAGATCTTATTAATCTTCTCAGGAAATCAAGGCGTTCAGTGAAAGCTCAAATAGTCGAAAATTATCTACGCATGATGAAACTGTCTTTTAGGGAATGTTATAGAGTTTTAAAACCTGGAAGATTCTATGCCATGGTAGTAAGTAAATATCATAGCTGGACCATAAATGGAGAAGAACAAAGAATAGAAACTTCAAAAGTCTTAGCAGACTTAGGAATATCAGAAGGCTTTAAGTTAGCTGGGATAATCCAGCATGGGTTATCAAAAGCAGATAAGGGGAAAATAAATGTGGAAGACATATTGGTATTTCAAAAATGAAGGGGACACGTCGCATAACAATCCAAGATTTAGCTTTAGCTTACGCCTATGTCCAAATCCTTCGCTGTTGCTCAGAACTTCAGATTCCCACCAGCCATTAGCAGAAATTCCGCCCTTCGCCTGTAAAAGAAAAAGATTCCATAAAAGGGGAAGGAGGTGGCTTAAATGATAAAACAAAATCTTGGAAAAATTAAACAAATTAATTTGAAAGATGTTTTTGATAAAGAAGATAAGGATTTTCCCCCTTGGCTAAATGAAAATCTAGATATTTTGGGCGAAAAATTAAATTTAGATATCATAGATAATAATATCGAAGAAAACGTTGGGAATTTTAGTTGTGATATAATTGCAAGAGATTCTGACTCAAATAAGACAATTATAATAGAAAATCAGTTCGGTACTACAGACCATGATCATTTAGGTAAAATACTTACTTATGCTGCCGGCAAGAAAGCAGGCATAGTAATTTGGATTGCAGAAAATTTCAGAGAAGAGCATAAAAAAGCATTGGAATGGTTGAATGAAAATGTAGATCCCAAGACAGGGCCATCATTTTTTGGAATTGAGATAAAGTTGATTAAAATAGAAAACTCTCCGCCAGCTCCAGATTTTAGGATAGTTGTTAAACCGAATGATTGGGAAAGGATGATTAAAATGTCAAGCCAAACAATAAGTGAAACTTCTAAAAAATATTTGGAATTTTATTCAAAATTAGTAGACGAATATAAAAAAATTAGTCCAAGGTGGAGAAAAGTTAAACCTCAACCACAAAGTTGGTTAAGCTTTGGTGCAGGTAAGAGCGGTTTATCGTTTGTATGGGCATTTAAAAGTAATAACAGATTTGCAATTGAGCTATATATTGACACGGGCGATAAAAATGAGAATGAAAGAATCTTTGAGGAGTTAGAAAAACATAAAGATAAGATAGAAAATGAGCTGAAAGGGCTCATATGGGAAAAGATGGAGGAAAAAAGGGCATGTAGGATTGCACTTTACAAAAACATCAAAGGTAATATAAAATACCTTTCGGAAGAAGATTATCCGGAAATTATAGAATGGGCCTCAAAAACAATGAAAGAGTTTAGTAATGTGCTGTCAAGATATATTAAGAAGATATAATGCAGACTTTGGGCGGAACTCATTGCCTGCTGTCACAGGTACGCCCTTCAGGTCTGCTATCAGGAGGATATGTGGCTTCGCCTTAGACTATGCCGAAATTTTGCAAAGTGGGACTTCACATGTCCCCAAACCGTTATATAAAATCGGGGAGGTGCTACTATGATTCCGAAAAACATAAAAAGAGAACACATTATTAAAGCAATAGAGGAAATCAAAAGAAATGGAATCCCGAAAGGTAGGGATTCAAAGAAATTTCTCTTGAAATTCAATGGAGAATATTACCCTCCTAAATATGTTATTTCATTAGCCAATAAGTGCGCTAATGGTGAAATGTTAGATCCTGCCCAATTTAGCGGAGGAAAAGAGACCAACGACTTTCTTAGAAATCTTGGCTTTGATATTATTGAAATCTCAAAAGCAAAGAGGAAAAATAAACCTAGCAGAAAGAGAGAAAGAAATTTATCAAATAGCCAACATGATGAAAGATGTCCGAAGTGTAAAGAAACCATTAGAAAGCTTTTAGAGAAGATTTATGGAAAAGTTGAGGAAAACTATAAGTTTAGAGTTGGGACTTCACCAGAAGATTTTAAAAATAGTCCATATTATAGCGAGTTGAGAAAAATTTATAAGAAACTCCAAGATCATAGAGGATATAGAGATTTCGTTAAAGCAAAAACTCTTCCAAATTGTGATTTCTTTATTCCGAATCCCGGATTCATTGTAGAGTTTGATGAGTCACAACATTTTACATTACCAAGAAAATTAACTCTGGAAGAATACCCTACTAACCTTAAATTAGGATTCAGTAAAGAGAAATGGATAAGGTTGTGCGAGGAAATCGATGCAAAAGATAATGACCCTCCTTATAGAGATGAACAACGTGCATGGTATGACACCTTAAGGG
>Ga0190349_1000276_pt1 | contig 17049 bp, 13 predicted proteins | sample 48721378_MG_FD_179798 | JGI IMG/M metagenome (GOLD analysis project Ga0190349, IMG submission 179798) | Hydrothermal vent microbial mat bacterial communities from Southern Trench, Guaymas Basin, Mexico - 4872-13-7-8_MG | ecosystem: Environmental > Aquatic > Marine > Hydrothermal vents >...
GGTTTTGAATTAACCATTTCGCAGCATAAATAAAGTCATCAAAAACGTTTTGCTTCTTTTCTAACATTCCATCGCGATGCCATTGCTCGCCATATTCTGACCCCCCACGCAAATTCGCAAGAGCAATTATCCCACCTTTTTCCAACCAAAAGAATCGAGAGAATTTCAAGTAGGGAGGTTTAATAGGGATGTTAAAACCGCCATACCCACAGAGGAGTGTGGGGGTGCTGCCATCTCGAGTAAGGCCTTTCCTATGGGCTAGAAACATGGAAACCTTTGTCCCATCTTTCGATGGGTACCAAATTTGCGTTACTTCAAAGTCTTCAGGGTTGATTGGTGACTTGATTTCGTTATGAATTGCCAGTTTTTTTGTTGTAATATTGAACTTGTAAATTCGAGGTGTAATAAAGAATGATTGTAACCCAAAATAAATTTCCTTAAATGTGCTTTTGTTGATTTTTTTCCCAGAACCTACCTGGTAAATTGAACAATATGCCGGTAGATCGAGTTCCAAAAGAAAAACACCATTTTTTGAATAGATTTTCAAGTAATCAGAAGCATTTCGCATTACTTTAGCTAAAATGATATCATCAGCTATCAATACTTCACTGATAATGTCTTCACTTTCAGGAATCACTTCGATCCAATGTTCCTCTGTGGGGGTAGCACGCTTTGTTTTAAAAAGTGCCCAGCGCGGATGATTTTTATTTGTGAGAATCCAAATTTCACCGTCAATTTCTGTGGCATTAAAAAGAAAATCCTCATTCTCAGCAATGGGTATTAAGTGCCCATCTTTGAGATTAAATAGAAAAAGATCGTTTTTAGTGTATTTCATCACCGAAATGAGCAAAAACTTTTGATCCTCAGTTAATTCCACAAGATAATGGTTTGTGGGGGGTAGCCCTTCGCCGAAAATTTTCGGATCCTCTTCCCACTGCGTTCCCAGTTTGTGGTAAAAAATATGTTTGTTATAATTTTCTTGCCCTTCTGGCACCGTTCCTGGTATAGGATAACGTGTATAAAAGAACCCTTTCTCATGCTTTTCCCAACTCAAACTACAAAATCGTGTTCGAGGAATTTTTTCTGCTAGAAGCTCATTTGTTTCAACATTCAATATATGAAGTACACTCCACTCGTCCCCATTTGCCGATAGGCCATAAGCGAGAAATTTACCTCTCTTTGAGGGGTAAAACCAATCAAGAGCAACAGGATTTTTATCGCTTAATTGGTTAGGATTGACGATTTCTTTTACTTCGTTTGTTGCTTTGTTCTGGCAATAAAGTATCGGTTGATCTTCTGTTGTTGATTTTTGAAAAAAGAGATATTGTTCTGTTTGAATCGGCACTCCTAATGTCCCTAAAGAGAGCAGGGACTTAATCCGTTGAAAATGCTTCTGATAATTGGGAACCTCAGAAAGTATTTTTTCGTAGTATTTATGCTGTTTCTGAAGCCATTCTTGAACTTCTGGAGCAGCAAATTTTTCCAACCAACGATATGGGTCGTTCACTTTCTTACCATGAATAATTTCCACAATCTCTTCCCTTTTTGTTTCCGGATATTTCATTATTTACACCAATTCTTGATAAAGTAGAAGCATTAACATATTTGTATTTTATTACTAAGAAAAAAAGACATAATTTATAGATAAAAATTAAAAGAAGGGAACAAAACAACCATCTGCATTATTAAAACTCTCTCCTTTGTGATAATAATGATAACCGCACAACAAAAAACAAACAAGAAAGAAACTAAGGCAGGAAAACTTCTCATTGGATTTATTATTAATCCCATTGCCGGGGTTGGAGGGCGCATTGGCTTAAAAGGAAGTGACAATGCCGAAGAAGTCTGGGAGAAGCTTGCTTCAGGTGAAGGTAAGAAGGTTTCCTTGGAACGTGCCGAACGTTTTTTAAAAACAATTCCGGAACTTAAAGAGAAAATTAATTTTCTCACTTATGAAGGTGAGATGGGGGCAGATGTATTAAAGAAAGAGGGGTTTAATTTTGAAATTATTGGTAAGATTCAAGGAGAAAGGCCAACACGCGAAGACACTATCAGAGCTGCGAGGGAGTGCTTGAAGCGGGGAGTTAAACTAGTAGTCTTTTTCGGAGGAGATGGGACAGCTTGTGACATGTTTGAAGCCGTCCAAGATAAAGTCCCCTTATTGGCTGTTCCGAGTGGTGTGAAAATGCATAGTGCGTGTTTTGCCCTCAACCCTGAAATTGGTGCGATGATTCTTAAACAATTCACAGAGGGGCAACTAAATCTCACTCATGCAGAAGTCATGGATATAGATGAAGAAGCTTTTCGCGCCGGCAGGGTGAGTGCGAGTTTAAAAGGAATGGTTGAAATTCCTTACTTAAAATCTGCCTTTCAAGGCGGCAAGATGGCTTCTCCCGCAACCCAAGATGAGAAGCTTGACCAAAAGATCATCGCTCGACGCGTTTGTGAAGATATGGAAAGGGATACGCTCTATCTTTTGGGTTCAGGGACAACTTGCAAAGCAGTTGCCGATTACTTGGGAATTGAAAAAACCTTACTTGGGGTAGATGTCATCTATAATCGCAAATTATTAGCACTTGACCAGAACGAACAACAACTACTCGAGTGGTTGGACAAATATCCAAAAGCAAAAATTATCGTCACTGTGATCGGAAACCAAGGGTTTATTTTCGGACGTGGCAATCAACAATTCTCTCCCGCAGTCATTCGAAAAGTCGGCTTAGATAATATAATTTTAATCGCGACAATCTCGAAGCTTGAGAAAACAGAGAAATTACGTGTTGACACCGGCGACCCAGAATTAGATAAAGAATTACAGGGGTTTGTTAGAGTTATAACAAGTTATCATGAAGATTTGCTCATGCGTATTGAAGAGTAAAAAAGAGAAAAAAAGAGAAGCGGCAATTATTTTTCAGTTTGCCGTTCTTGATACATCTGCCAAGAAAGTATAGGTTCTTTGGCTGCAAGTACTTCATCGATTCGTGGTACAGCTGTATTTTGTGGGGCATTTACCAATAACTCCGGTTGCTCGCGGCATTCTTTTGCAATTTGCTTCATCGCTTCTGCAAATTTATCAAGCGTTTGTTTAGTTTCTGTCTCTGTAGGTTCTATCATTAATGCTTCATGAACAATAAGCGGGAAATAGATTGTCGGAGCATGGAAACCTAAGTCAAGAAGCCGTTTTGCAACATCGAGAGTAGAAATGCCGGTTTCTTCTTTGAGTTTTTGTCCTTCAAGAACAAATTCATGCTTTCGTGGTGTTTCTGGAGCATACGGTAAGGTCCAAGCATTACATTCGAGAATTTTCTTCTTCAAGTAGTTAGCATTAAGTACTGCTTGTTCTGAAACTCGTTTTAACCCTTCGGCTCCCTGTGAAAGCATATATGCGTAGGCCCGGACGATGACATTAAAGTTCCCCCAAAAACCCTTTATCTTTCCAATGGATTTTGGCATGTCAAAGTTCAGGTAGTATGTCCCTGTCTTTTTATCAAATTCCGGAAGCGGTTTTGGTAAATACGGAACGAGTTTTTCTACAACGCCTACTGGCCCTGCCCCTGGGCCCCCTCCTCCATGGGGTGTTGCGAATGTTTTATGCAAATTGAAATGGATAGCATCAAACCCCATATCTCCAGGTCGACAACGGCCCATTATAGCATTGAAGTTTGCACCGTCGTAATAGAGTAGTCCACCGGCATCATGAACAATGTCAGCAATCTCGCAGATCTCTTGTTCAAATAATCCCAGGGTATTTGGATTTGTCAGCATTAAAGCAGCGGTTTTTTTGCTTACTGCGGCTTTTAGGGCTTCGAGGTCTACCAAGCCATTCTCTCGAGACTTTATAATAACTGTCCTATAACCTGCCATTGCTGCTGTTGCAGGATTCGTTCCATGAGCACTATCGGGGATTATAACTTCTGTTCGCTGCTCGCCTTCGTCATGGTCATAATGGTAGGCACGGATAACCAGTATACCTGTAAGTTCGCCATGTGCCCCGGCTGATGGTTGTAAAGTCGTTCGCTTCATTCCTGCAAGTTCGTTTAACATTTGTTCAGTTTCATAGAGAATTCGAATATTACCCTGAACAGTTCGTGCAGGCTGGAAGGGGTGGACATCAGACAATCGTCGATCCATGGAGAGAAAGTCATTAATTTTCGGGTTGTATTTCATCGTACAACTACCGAGAGGATAGAAATTTGTGTCAACAGAGTAGTTCATTTGTGCCAAATGCAAATAGTGCCTTGCTAATTGGAATTCTGCAACTGATGGGAGCTTTGGTGGTTCTTTCCGCAACATTTCCTTTGGAATCAGCTTGTCTGTTGCGGGCACGTTTTTCATTATCTCAGGAGGAATTTCCGGTGCATAATATTTCGGATAGTTAGTGGGCTCAAGCTCAAAGACCAGTGGCTCTTGATAGTGTGCTTGTATTATTTCTTTCTTGTTCATTTTATGCTCCTCCTCCTAAGTCTTTGTCAATTTTTCGTAAAACCTTGAGAAAACGGTCAATGTCCTTGAAGGTGTGCATTTCTGTGGTACAGAAGATTGCTGTCTCACCAAGTTCTGGGTGGCATTTTTCGAGCGTATACCCTCCGACAAAGCCCTCCTCGACAAGTCGTGTTTCAACTTCTGCCATTGTTCCTTTTGTTACCCGAACAACAAACTCGTTGTAAAACTGCCCCTTAAAGATAGGTGCCTCAAAATGCTTGAGTTTATTGATTTCACTTGCTAAGTAATGAGCTGCTTTTAAACAGTACTCTGCTGTTTTTCGCAAGCCATTGGCACCTAGTAAAGAGAGATATACTCCTGCACCAAAAGCCAAAATCGACTCATTACTACAAATATTACTTGTTGCTTTTTCTCGCCGGATGTGTTGCTCCCGGGTTGATAGGGTAAGAACAAAAGCGCGTTTCGTCCCGTCCTTTGTTTTTGTTAACCCAACAACTCGTCCGGGCATTTGTCGAATGATTTTTCTATCGTAATTTAATGAGAAAAAGCCAAAATAAGGACCGCCAAAAGACAATGGCGTTCCCAGTTCTTGTCCTTCACCGACAGCTATATCTGCACCATAGTTTGCAGGTGGCTCTAAAAGCGCCAAACTAATCGGATCCACTCCAACAATCAATTTTGCACCTTTTTCATGAACAATCTGACTAACGGTTGCTGCTTCTGATTCTATCACGCCAAAGCTATTTGGATTCTCAAGATATACAGCTGCGACATTCTCATTCATTTTTGTGCGTAAATCTTCCAGGTCCAATTCACCTGTTTCTTTATTGAATGAAATTAATTCATAGGAAATTTTCGGACCAGCAAGATAGTTTTCAATGACAGAAAGCCTATCCGGATGGATGGATTGTGGCAGCAAAACTTTTGTACGATTATTAAACAAACGTCGACACATCAACAATGCTTCTGCAATTGCTGTTGGCCAATCATACATACTTGCATTGGTAACATTCATCCCCGTTAATTCATTGATAAGGCTTTGGTACTCAAAAAGTCCTTGGAGCATTCCTTGTGAAACTTCAGGTTGGTAAGGGGTATATGCATTGAGAAGTTCTGGTTTTGTGATCACTTCCTTTACCAGTGCCGGGATATAGTGAAATTGTGCTCCTCCCCCTAAGAAAGAGGTGACAGGAAGATTTTGGGAGAGGATTTCATCTAAATACAATGAGAGGTCGCGTTCGGATTTTGCAGCCGGCAATTTCAAAGGACGATTCAAGCGGACCGAGGGGGGAATGTCTTCGAATAACTCATCGATTGATCGAATTCCAAGATAAGCCTCCATTTCTTTTTGAATTGTATCAGCTGATCCTTCTTTTTGGTTTGTCATGAAGTGATCAGTTCTCCATAAAATGACGCTAATGTTCTAAAGTTGCCACATATTTTTCATATTCTTCCGGTGAGAGCAATTCATCAAACTCTTCTATCTTTGAGGGCTTTATTTTCATGAACCAGCCTTCGCCGTAGGGATCTTCATTGATTGCTTCAGCAGAATCTTCGAGAGCATTATTGACAGCCACAACTTCGCCTGAAACCGGTGCTTTCAATTCCTCTACAGCTTTAACAGATTCTATATCTGCTGCTTTGTCTCCCTTCTGAAAGACTGTTCCTTCGGTTGGTAATTCAACATACACAACATCTTTTAACAAACTCTGAGCAAAGTCAGATACACCAACGACAATTAAATCGCCTTCTTTTCGGGCCCATTCATGGGTTTTTGCATAACGAGCATCTTTATCCAATTTCATGGTTTTTTATACCTCTAGTAATTAATCAAGTCTTCATTTTATTTCAATTTTAAGAATTTATTCATACTTCGAATAATTGCCCCTATTAAATTTTATTTCTCAAATTGTAACTCAAAATTATCTTGAAAAGTTTGTTCATCTTGTACAAAGGTTTTACCAAGGTAGAGGCAAATTTCCGCACGCTCAAGCTCCCTACCAAGATAATAAGCATGGTCGATTTTTGAAACCAATTTTCGTTTAATAATCTCTTCGAAAATGGGTCGCGCTTTTGCACAAGCAAAGGTAATTGTTGGTTTGTTTGTTTTAAATGCAAGGTGCCTGGTATAGATTCTTTGTTGATGATAATCCACCCAAATGATAAAATTCCCTTGGGGGTCGGGTTCAAATTCTTGAGTATAAAGAGCGTTTTTTTCAGCTCGAGGAAGAAATACCAGTCTTGATTGCTCCTCTTCTGTAAGTTCAAAATCATTTGCAACTCTGCTTTTCGCCATGAGTAGATGTACGCCAACTCCTTTCGGTGGTTTTTTCGTTTGTTTCGCAATGAAAGCCAGATCCCGTGCTTTTTTAACCTCCTTTATTCCGCCACGACATTTCACACTAACGTCTGTTACCAGTAGTAATTGGATTCCAAGCTCCACAGCAATACTACCAAACAGAGCGTTTATGCCAATCGGGTCCGCAGCAATAAATTCAGTTACATTGCCAATACAAGTCATCATGGGAGTTGCGATATCGGCTTTCCGGTAGGCCATATAATACTCGAGAGAAGTGGTAAAACCAGGATAGATGGGCATTTCTATTATCGGATCTGCAAAGAGTTTGGTTAATCCCGCCTTAATTAATTTCTCCTTTAATGTTAACAAGCTCTCTACCCGTTTTGTTGTTTCACGCGGGATCTTTCCTTCTCGTACGTTTGTTGGAATGAACACCACACCCACTTTTGGAGGGATCGCTGGAAGGAGAGTCTCAATATTCCCGTGGTCTATGCTTAAAATCAATTCTACATTCGCTTTTATTGCTGCAAAAATTTCATCGCTATTGAGGGTATCCACACTGATAAGAAACTTAAATTCCTTTTTGAGAGGTTGTAAGGATTGAATGATAGTGGCAATTCTTTCAGGTTGGGGGTTATTGGCTACCGCACCAATATCAAGAACATCTGCACCAAATTGCAAATAATATTTTGCACGTTCTAGGATTTTCTTATCTGACAGTTTTGGGGCATCGACAATTTCAGCCATAATTAAAGGGGGTCGTTCGATGCCAATGGGGAATTGATGCTCAAACCCTAAGAGAAATTCTCCTTTTTCCACATCAATAGGCTTTCCAAAGCCTTCTTCAAGTGCAATTTGTCCTTTTGCTAATCTTTGTTTTTTCAGGAACTTATCTGCCGGGTAAATGCTCGAAAGTTCAAAAGGATTTGTTTCTCGTAGAGTAAGTGGAATGTCACTTGCATATCGTGGCCCTTTTACGAAAGGTACGCCATAATAATCAGTGAGTGTCTGAAGGTCACCGGAAACCAAGCCTGGTACCATTACAAGGTCATAACCTCGCAAAGCTGTTTTTGGGAGGTGTTTTTTTATTATAGATGAATTAATGAACGCAGCTACGTTTATCGGCAAAACGAAGACACTTGTATTCTCAGGGGCGTAAACTTTCACCAAGCTTGCCGCTGCTTTTCCAGTTAAAAGAAGAATTTTTATGTTTTTTTTTATCGATTTTTGCGGGACCATTGGAACCATCCACAGATAATTCATTCATCATTTCAATATAAGATACTTTCCAGCGAATGATTGAGTGGTAAGAACCATTTTGATAGTTTGTGTGATTATTTCAAATGTTTCGAGAGATAGGAGTAGAGTTTTTCGGGGGTTTCAAAGAGAGAAAATCCTTCTATATTTGCCAGTTGTTTGACAACCTCTGCCTCTCGCTTTCGAACAGTTACTTCTGTTTCTTCGAGAAAAGTAATTATTGTGTAGCGACAATACTTAACACAGTCTAGACAACCAATGCATTTTAAACGATTAATTCGGACCTTTCCACGCTTCCGGCGGATTGCTCCTGGTTTGCATGCCCAGAGAGCCGAGCATTCTTGACAACGCTGACAAGCTTCTTGATGAAGGAGCACTGGGAGATAACTTTTAATTTTTCCTGCTCTATAATCTGTTGGAACAACAAGAACTTCTGTGCTCCCACTTTTATTAGCCATTATTGCAAGATTTGTCAACAAGCTATCCGCAATACCATGAGCAAGTTTAGCTACAGTATTCCCAGTTGCGGGACTGATGATCACAAAATCGTACTTCCCCGTTGCAGCACTCGAGCCTGAAGGAGTGCTTCCACCTTCATCGATTTCAAAAATGACATCATTAAAAGCTTCATCAAAATCAAATTCTTCTTTTTGTTCGCTATTCTTTTCGTCCAATCGTTTCAAATACACATCAATTGACTCGCTTTCGTTACTGCCCAGCCATTGATATTTTTCCACAAATCCGGGGAGAAAAATATCTTGATTGAAATTTGGGATCTCCCGAACCTTATCGAGAAAGGGTGTTTTGACAGGCACAGGAGGTTTGAACACACCGTAGCATTGGGAAACTTCCCGCCCGGCATTACTGTAAAATAAATCGATCTGTACATTTTTATTTTGGACAATTCTTCCTAAAATTTCATAACTTTCAGGTAGCCAACAACCGGCGCCAGTTATTCCCCAAGCAATACGTATGGTCATTACTCAAGTCTTGCTCCTATTAAACGGGTTTAAAATACTACTTTGAGCATTTGAATTTTTCCTTAAGAAGAAAATCCCATAAAAATAAATTAATTAAAATAAATAAGCATTATTTAATTCATCAGTTCTTTTTTAAAACAATTACATAACTAATGACTTTTTGTATTAGACAAAAAATAAAAGCATTTTTCTTCAAATAATATTAAAAAAAATTGCTATTTTTTTCATAAAAAAAAGCAAAAACCGATAGGAGATAAAGAAAATATAGCTCAAACTGTCAATTTTTTGCCGAAAAAAGTCGCAAAATTTCCAGATTGGTTGCTGACAATTAACACATAAGTAAGACTTTTAAGGAAGAACTGCACATTTGTACAATGTAAAACATTTAAATGTGTTTTACTTACTTAACCGCTTGAAAAATAACTTTATAGTGAAAAAAATCTGCTGAGGACAATATATTGTGTGCTAAGTCATCCATTATTCAAAATAAGAGACAAGGACTTAAGTTCTGTAAGATCTGTCAGTGCTTGGTTGAAGATGTTGAAGAACATATGAAAAGGAAGCATCCAAAATATGCAGAGTATCTTCACAAGAGAGAGGAAAAAGAAGCATTGAGCATTTGTGGCTACTGCGGACGAATGATTAAGGACTGGCGCAAACACGTGCAAGAGAGTCACCCTGAGTTAATAGCCACTTATGCAAGGAAGAAAAAACCGAAGCAAGAAGAAGAGGAAGAAGACTTTACAAAAATGTTCAATTTATAAAAAATTCTGCAAGAGAATGGCGGTTCTTCCCCTCTCTTCTAACTTTTCTTCCTTAATAATTTCATGAGAATTCTCGGGATCTGATCAATACTTTTTACAGCCATATATCGTCCTTTGCCATATCGGGCAAGATCTCGACAGACAGCTTCACCCCAGACTTTTTCAGAAGGCAAACCTAAAACATGAAGATTGAAGTAATTCCGCGCAAGTGGCCGTGGATCGTTTCCTCTGTTGAAACAACCATCGGTTACCAATACACCAAATTTTTCCGTTCGTTTTTCTTTTCGCAATTCTTGAAGGCCCTTTTTCAAGGCATCCTCAATGTTAGTATAACCTGCAGATTCACTTTCCAATACACGATCGATGAGGGTATCGATTTTGACTTTTTCATCCAGCTTTTTAACAACCGTTGCTTTTGTGTTAAATAGAATGACAGCGAACTTTTCCTTAGCAAGATGGTAGGCGAGAATCGCCACCGCCATTGCAGCATTTCGGAACTTTTGACCATACAATGAGCCGGAAGTATCGAACATCAATACACCGATGTTCTCACGATTGCGCCGCTCAATTGCAACAATATCAGAATATTGGATATATCTGTTCATTAGATATTTCTCAATTAGAGCATCCATATCAAAGTCAGACATACCTGGCTCATATTCTGTTTTGACTTGTAGTTCGCCCTTTAATCCCCGACCTACAATGCGATAAGAGGATTTGAGAATGGACACTCGAGACAATCGCCGGTAGATCTTTTTATATTGAGGATCGAAATTGCTCCGCAACATGAAAAACAGTTCTGGAGCGCTTCCTTCCCCTCGTGCAGCCCGACGTTCAATCATTCTAACGCCTTCATTTGATTGAAGGGCTTCTGCAACAGCATATTGATTACTTCGGGCAATTCCTTTTAGAGCTTGGATATTATCATGTTCTATCGCCAATTCAGTCAGTTTCTTTAACTGTGGGAATTTCATTCCTTTGGTCATTTGGTTATAGTCCTTCGCGGAACGAGTGCCTGAAACGATCTCCGCTTGTACGAGCTTTTCTGGTGTCATTCGACCAAATTGGGGGAGCAGTCTACCAGTCGTTCGCGGAAGAACGCTTTCATTTGGTCCGAAAAAACTTCCCAATCACTTTCCGTACGATTTCTTCAATGACTGTTTCGATGGTCTCTTCTACGCCATCTTCCAATTCTACCTTGGTTGCCAGAGCCATAATACTAATGTCTATCCACGTTTGTAAAGTTCGTTCTTCGAATTCATTTATGATCGATGCCAAATCAATGGCTCCACGAATACTTGCACCACGACGAAGTTTCACATTTTCTCGCGTTTCGCGGACAATTAGAACAGAGTAGTCAATAACATCTTCTGGTGCGCCCTTTACATTTGCTGCTACGATTTGTTTCTCTTCTTGCTCTGATTGATAGTCCAAACGAATCCAAACAAACCGATCCTTAATAGCTTCGCCTAGAGGCGTTGTTGCAATAAATTCGACGGGATTCTGAGTGGCGATAATAAAGAAACCTTTTTTGGCAGTAACTTCTCCGAGTTTTGGGATGACAATACGACCTTCGTCCATTGCTGAGAGCAAGACGTTTTGAGTTGATTCAGGGCACCGATTGATTTCGTTCGCAAAAAGAATCGCCCCATTCTGCATCGCACGAATGAGAGGGCCTGAGACGAAAGATTCAAAGGAATACCCTTTTTCAAGGACAACCGGAGGGTCAAAATGGCCAACTAATTTGTCCGGATGGTAACGTTCGTCACCATCAAAACGAACGAATTGTGTATTAAGATAGGCAGCAAGAGCATGTGCTAGAGCTGTCTTTCCCACACCAACAGGACCTTCTAACAAAATGTGTCGTCCTGCAGCTTTTGCGGCAAGGGCTTTCATGAGCTCATTTGTTCGGCCAACAATTCCAAACTTCTTCTTAATGGCATCCACTGAGATTTTTAAATTGGCTTTTTTCAGTTCTTTTTCCGGCATTGTTTATCAACTATTGTTAATTCAAAATACTATGACTAACTACTGTATTAAATTTAATCCTAGCTTTCAAAAGTGAAAACAAAATGCTTATAATATTTTCCATAGGCTTTAAAACAAAAAAAATAACTGTCAAAAATTCAGGTAATATAAAGGCACTAGTGCTTTCCGCCAAATTTTTGGAAAGATAAATAAAAAGGCTATTAATTAAAAAATACAGTTACTTTCAAAGTAAACGACACCAGCACTGCTAAAATGAGTTGTTAAACTTGATATCGCTTAGCAAAATGAAAGATTGGTTTGAAGCGGAAACGGAGGGAAGTGTAAGAAAAATCCGCTCAGAACTTCGGAAAAGGTTTGAGAATATTAGCTCAAATATGGAAGACCTCAAAATTGCTGCACAAGATTTTGAAGTGAAAGATACAATCGACGCAGAGTCACGTTCTTCTCAAAATATCTATGAAAAAATGACTGAAATGGTCGAAGAGTTTGAAATCCCGCAAACAATAACCTACAGTAGCGCGCAGGCATTTTTGAAAGATTTAGAGAAATTTCTCTCACGCGTGTTAACGTTGGGCTCCAGGTTCATACGTAACTTGAAGAAGAACAAATATCGAACAAGGGTATTCATCCTTCAACGAGCGTTAACACGGCTCCAGAAAAATTACCAAGAACTCGAGAACTTTCTTGAAAATAAAACAGTATTATTACAGGAAGTAGATGAAACTTCGGAAGGGATTGAAAATCTGATCAAAAAAGTTCATGAAAGAGAGAAAATAAAAAAGGCAATTGTCGAAGAAAAAGAACTTGTATCACAACATGAAGAAAAACTCCAAGCCTTAAAAGAGGAATACACAAAAATCACGACCGGAACAGCAATTGAAGAACTTGAAGAAATAACACGAGAAGAACAGATCATTGTTAATAAGATTAAACTTGTTTTAGGAGGGTTGGATAAACCCCTCCGAAAACTCATCTCGAGAGCTCAAGATGGCAAAGTTATGGTTCCGCCTGGTTTAATTGACTTGGCTAATCAATTAAAGGAAGATACAAAAACCGCTCTTGAGAAAATGGACAAAGGGCATCCACAGTTAAGCGAACTGATGGAAATTTTACAAGACGCAGTCGAAAAAAACAAATTAAAACTAAAACCATCTATGCAAAATAAAACTAAAACTCTAACAAAAGAAATCATTGAAGGAAGCATTAAAGAGCAACACAATGAATTACTCCGATTGGTTTCAAAACGAAACGAAATCGAACAAAAGATTGACCAATTGGGTTTACGCGGGCAGTTAGAAGAAATCGCCATAAAACGAGAGGCGGTTGAGAAAGACAAGCTAATTGTTGAACGACGCTTGAAAGAATTGCAAAATCAACTCGAGTCCATCAATAATGAAATCGCTAGCCTGGCTGCACAGATTCAACGTAAAGTTCGGAAATTGACCTCTCAAGACGTTAAAATTAACATTAAAGACTAAGTAACGAATTGGAAAAATCCACCCAAATTTAATGCGAAAAAACTCAACCACGATTTATTAATATTCGAATACTTATGAGCATTAAAAAGTGAAAGGGAGCTTATAGTATTATTCTATGAGTGGAAAGACCGAGACTTGTGCAAATGTCTACTAAAAAGAAAACTTCTCCGGGAAAAAAAAAGCAAGAATCCGAAGAAGGGAATATCGAATATAAATGGAAATTAATTGAACCTACTGCAACACGGTTCGAACATCTTGTCTCCCAATTGAAATTCAGGCTTCTAGAGGGACAAGGAGAAGCGATCTACGAAATTGGTATTGAAGATAGCGGTTACCCTCGAGGAATAAGTGAAAAAGAACTAAAATTATCTATAGCCACTTTAGAAAAAATGGCAAAAAAGCTTGATGCTGAGATCACCGTTTTAAGAACACGTGATGGCGAAAGTGGCAAAGTGGCAGAAGTATTGGTGAGACGGTTAGCCGAGGGGGAATTTCTCGAAATACGCGTTGCCGTTGCTGGCAATGTTGACAGTGGGAAAAGCACTCTCGTTGGTGTACTCACTCGAGGTAGCCTTGACAATGGCCGTGGGGCAGCACGCATTAATGTTTTTCGGCATAAGCATGAACTAGAAACAGGGCGAACCTCGAGTATTAGCCAGCAGCTTTTGGGCTTCGACAGTAAAGGAGAAATTGTTAATTACCATTTGATCGAAGGTCATAATTGGACGAACATTATTGAAGCAAGTTCGAAAATTATTACGTTCATTGATTTGGGCGGGCATGAGAAATATCTAAAAACTACCCTTTTTGGGTTGACAGGTCACCAACCGGATTATGTTTTACTTGTTATTGGAGCTAATATGGGTATTGTTGGAATGACAAGAGAACATTTAGGCATTGCCTTAGCATTAAAAGTGCCAATCATTATTATCATAACAAAAATAGACATCTGCCCTGAGCACATCTTGAAAAAGACCATTGGTGATATTACAAAGCTGTTGAAAATTCCAGGCTCAAACAAAATTCCGATAATCATTAGAAATGAAGACGATGTGGTTGTAAGCGCTAAAAACATTACATCGAGAAGAATTGCACCGATCTTTTTAATTTCGAACGTGACAGGGGAAAACCTCGATTTAGTTCGAAAATTCCTCAATCTTTTGCCGGCGAATAAAAATTGGGAGGAACATATAAACGAGCCGGTGGAATTCCACATAGATGAGACTTTTTCAGTGACAGGAGTAGGAACAGTTGTTGCTGGAACACTTATTAGCGGGACAGTTTCCGTGGACAACATTTTACTCTTAGGTCCTGATGAGGTTGGTGAATTTAGAGAAGTAAAAATTAAAAGTATACATAATAAACGCGTTTCTGTTCGAAGAGTTATTTCCGGGCAAACTGCCACATTCGCTTTACGAAAAGTGCAACGGTCATCAATTAGAAAGGGGATGGTGCTTTTAGACACAACTATTAACCCCAAAGTTGCCATGCAATTTGAAGCAGAAGTTTTGGTTCTTTATCATTCAACTACTATCCAAAAAAACTACCAGGCAGTGATACATTGCGGGACCATAAGACAAACAGCCCGAATTGTTTCAATGGATAAAGAAGTAATACGAACCGGCGATAAAGCAAAAGTGATCTTTGAGTTTCTCTACTATCCAGAGTATTTGAAGGAAGGCAGACAGATCATCTTCCGAGAAGGAAGAACAAAAGGTATTGGAAAAATTACAAAAATTTTTTACAATAAGAAATGAAGTTTCAAAAGTAAAGTGAGAGGAGGATTTTTTTCGCATTCCTAAACCATAATTATTTAAAAATAGGCTCTTTAACAATACTTGAAAAAAAGAAATCGTTTTGGTGAATAGTAAATGACGAAAAAAGACTACAAGGTAATTATTGTTGGTGCAGGCCCTGCGGGTTTAACTGCAGCAATCTATACTGCTCGAGCAGGTTTATCGACCTTAGTAATTGGCAATCCCTATGAATCACAAGTGGCAAAATTGGGAGTAATCGAAAATTATCCTGGGTTTAGGAAAGGGGTTCAAGGGATGCAATTAATCGAAGAAATGGCAAATCAAACACAAGCAAATGGCGGAAAAATTGTCTATGCAAATGTAATTTCCATCGAGAAAAAGGGAGAAACCTTCCTTGTGAAGAGTGATGAAGATGAGGAATTCCAGGCAAAGGTAATCATCATGGCGATGGGTTCTCGCTACCGGAAGATGCGCATTGAAGGCGAAGAGGAATATTATGCTAAGGGAGTTTCTTATTGTACAGTTTGTGATGGAGCACTTTTCAAAGATAAACCAACAGCAATAATTGGTTATGGCGATGGCGCAGCAATTGGCGCATTATATCTTGCAAATTTTTCAACAAAGGTATATGTTATCACACCAAAGAAAGAATTAGGCGCTGAAGCAATTTACATGCACCGTCTTAAAACAAAAGATAACATCGAAATTTTTTACAAAGCAAAAGTAAAAAAAATTGCCGGGGATGAATTTGTTAATAGCATCATTTTCAAAGACAGTGAAGGAAAGGAGCATAAAATTGCGGTTGATGGAGTGTTTATTGAATATGGAACCGTTCCAAATACGCTTCTTGCAAAGCAACTTGGAGTTGAAATCGACGAGAAACATTTCATTATTATTGATAATGTGACCCTAGCTACAAACATCCCAGGCGTTTATGCTGCAGGGGATGTTACCGGCCGGATACGGCAAATCGCTACTGCTGTTGGTGATGGCTGCACAGCTGCAACTTATGCGCAAGAATATCTCGAAAAACTTGAGGATTGAGAATCTTTTTCTCCCTCTTTCCTTCTTTTTACCGTCTTGACAATTTTTATAAACATTTTTAGATAGTTACTGATAAGGAAAATTAATTGTATACGAATGATGAGGTTAACGATTACTATGTCACAAAATATTGATAAAGTAAAAGTGCAGATTCCCGGAACGATGTATTATTTGCAATTAACTGCTGATAGAGGGCGATGGCTTTTAGCGTTATTACTTCGAAATGATATCGAAAATGAGGTCATTGTCCCCGTTTTTTCGAAAAATGGTATTTTGAAAGTTGCCACAGAACTGTTAAATAACACCAGAATACAATTGGATAAATATCCACTAATGAATGTCTGTGACCAACTATTCAACGAAGCTGAAAGAAGCTTGCCGGTTTCGCAAGCACCACCTATTGAGGAAGTCACCAGTACAGAATTAGAGGATATCAAACAAAAATTGGATCTACTCGAAACAACAGTCAACAACATAAATGAGGAATTAAAAGAAAGCATTACAAATATCGTCGAACGGCTAGACGCATTGGAAAATGAACGTGTGGCAAGATTAGAAGCCGAAATTTCAAGCACCAAAGAAAAAGGACAGGAAGAGATCATCTCTAATCTAGCCTCAAGAGTGGATAAAATCGAAGAATCATTTATACAAACAAAAGGCGATGAACGTGTACCATCTATTTTAACAGCAATTGAAGCCCTCGAGAGTAAAATTACTCAATTAGAAGGAAAAACCATTGCTTCCGGCGAGAGTGGTGACGTGGCCGGGAACACCTTGAACGACCTACAAGACGAACTTGGAAAAATAAACGAAACGATAAACTCAATTCTGCAGAGATTGGCAAAATTAGAGGGGGGGGCCACAGCAAAAAGCGCCTCATCCCCCATTGTTGAAGGGGGCGATAGTTTAGTTCCCCCCACCACTGAAGATACTGAACGACCATCCGAGGGATAATAATCCCCCCTCTCTTTTTTCTCTTTTCAAACTTTTTTTCAAATCTTGGACTTTTTTACGAATTAATTGCCGATTAGAGGGCCG
>Ga0190349_1000280_pt1 | contig 16900 bp, 16 predicted proteins | sample 48721378_MG_FD_179798 | JGI IMG/M metagenome (GOLD analysis project Ga0190349, IMG submission 179798) | Hydrothermal vent microbial mat bacterial communities from Southern Trench, Guaymas Basin, Mexico - 4872-13-7-8_MG | ecosystem: Environmental > Aquatic > Marine > Hydrothermal vents >...
AGCATCGCCGGTATAGGCGAAAGCGTTCCCTTCATAGCCAATAAGGTACTCGACATCAATATTTTTCTTTTTAAAAATCTGGTAGGCTGAGTTGATTCCAAATTCAGAGGCTGGCTTTACCCAATCTTCAGCGGGGGGTCTTGTGGGAATAGAGATGTAGCTGATTTTAGGACTCAATTGAGCTATAAAGTCAGCATCTTTTTCAACTTTTTCGGGCTGGTCGTTAATCCCTTGAATCAGCATTGTTTCAGTGGTTAAATCTCCTTGAAAAAGTTTAGAGAACTCCATCATTCCGTCTAAAATTTCTTGGAATTTAAGTTTTCTATGACCTCTATTCACCTTATACCAGGTTTCTTCATCAACGGCATCGACTTTTAAGGAAACCCAGTTAGCTTTTGCTAGGGATTTTTGAACATCAGAATCCCCTATAAGAGATCCATTTGTGATGACAGCAATTTTATAACCTAATTCTCGAAGAAGATCTATTTCTTTTCCTATGTTAATGTCCAATGTGGGTTCCCCGTCAGGAACAAAGGTGAGATAATCGATGGGCTCCTTGTTTTCCTTGGCTTTTTGAATTTTTTCTTTTACAGCCTTTAGGATTGTCTCTGGATTGTAGAAGGGCTTTCTTTCGATCTGCAGTTTAATGGTTCTTCCTAGCTGACAGTAAACGCAGGAATAAGTACAGATTTTCGGGGGAATGTTGTTTATTCCAATGCTTTTCCCCAGACGCCTGGAGGGCACAGGCCCAAATGCAATCATCTGATTTTCATCATTCATTTTTTGGACACCTCAACTTTTATTGATCCGGCCAGTTTTTCCTGTGGTAAACTGAATCCCAGAACATATATTCGTATCGGCTGGCAGTCATAAACACTGAAATTAATTTTTGATAGGGGAAGCCTTCTGCCGCTCTGTTGACCAATGTTTTAATTTTTTCCACCAGCGTGAGATAGGAATCTGTGGTATACACTTCGGCCCAGTCTTTATAGAGTCTATTTTGATTTGTGCTCAATTTATTTCTGTGATGATCAGCGATTTCAGAATAGGACCAGAAACAGGGGAGGACGGCTGTTATGGCTTCTGGATAAGATTTCAAGGAACTTGTTGAGAGGAGAAAGCTGGTGTAAGAAATGTTTGAAGGGATGGGCTCTATTTCAGAGGCATCTTGTAGCGTATAACCAAGTCGGCTCAAAAACTCATGGTACCCTTCAAATTCACTCGTTGCCTCAAGATGGAGTATATCTATAACCTCTCTCATCTCTTTGACCGAAGAAGCTTTGGAAGCAATAAGCCCAAAGTTCTTTATGGCCGCGATGAGATAATGGTAGTCCTGAAGGATGTAAAATTTAAATTTATCAAGAGGTAAATTTCCCTTATATAACTCGACTACAAATGGGTGTTCGATTATTTTTTTCCAAATGGGATCAGAATCTTTCCTGAGGTTTTCGACAGTCTTCACGATTTCCGTCCTTGAATAACCACATAATCCCCCTTTTTGTATCCTTCCACTGGTTTTTCTATTTCCTCATTGCTGTATTTGGGATGGACGGTGAGAGTTTGTCTGTATTTGAGCTCTACAAAACCTGCCTTTTGTAATAAATCCGTAATCTCCCTGGTAGAATTCCAGTGAGCCCCTTTGATAAATTTGACAGGATAAGGATGTTCAGGTGAAATGGAATAGTCATGCTGTCCCCGCAGATAGGCCAAATCGTACATCATAGCATAGGAACCCTCTCTGGTTAAAAAGGAAACCACAACCTTTCCTCCTGGTTTAAGGATTCTGTAGGCCTCATGGACTGCTTTTTGAGCATCCCTTACATAGCTTAAAACAGTGCTGAGAAGGACTGTGTCAAACCGTTCGTCAGGAAAAGGAATGTTTTCAGCGGTTCCGATTTTGACTTTAATCCCTCTTTTTCTCGCCAGCTTTGCCATTTCTTCAGAGGGCTCAATCCCGTATTGTATTCCCAGCTTGGAAGCAAAAAGCCCGCTTCCCACTCCGATGCTCACGGCATCTCCTGGATTTGTCAGAAAGTATTTTTCGGCAAGCAGTTCTGTTTCAAATATAATTCTATTTTTATCAAACCATACATCAAAATCGTCGGCTGCTTCTTCAAAAGCAGAGGGCATAAGGGGATCGATTTTGTGATAGAGAGGGCCGCTCCCCTTTCCAATATCACTGGGAGCGTGCTGGATGGCTCTTGTAATATAATCTTTAGCCGCTTCAATGGAGTTGTGCACGTTCATGCCTTTGGATAGGCAAGCCGCGATAGCTGCAGAGAATGTGCAGCCGGTTCCATGTGTGTTTTTGGTGTCAATTTTTTCTGCTTTAAAATCATGAAATGTTTTCCCATCAAATAAAATATCAATGGCTTCATGGCCGCTTTGGATATGTCCCCCTTTAAGAAGTACAAATTTCGGTCCTTTGGTTTTAATGATTTTAGCAGCTTTTCTGGCATCCTCACTATTTTCTATATGGATACCGCTGATTATTTCCGCCTCAAACACATTGGGAGTGAGAATGAAAGTCAGCGGCAGAAGGTTTTTGACCAGTGAATTTTCTGCGTCTTTCTGCAGAAGGCGGTCACCGCTTTTGGCAACCATAACAGGGTCTACCACTAACTGTTTGATCCCGTAATTTTTAATCCGTTCCGCTATGGTCTCTATTATTTTTTTATTGGAGACCATTCCTGTCTTGACACTGTTAACCCCCATATCTTCCATAATCGCATCGATCTGTTTACCGACGATTTCAGGCGGCAGATCATGAACAGCGCGTATTCCCAGGGTGTTCTGGGCTGTGATGGAGGTTAAAACCGACATGCCAAAAACATTAAAAGAGTGAAATGTTTTTAAATCAGCCTGGATCCCGGCTCCTCCTCCTGAATCAGATCCTGCAATGGTGAGAGCTTTCCCTTCATAATCCATTTGGAAATCCTTTTGTTTTTATCAATTTTATTTTCAACTGCTCCATGAGTTATTAAATATAAATATTATAGTTAAATTCTGATGGGTTTTAAAGATAAAGGTTCATCAGGTGAATTTGTTTTTTCATTAAAGATAACCTTATACCAGGAGTTTTTTTATTTCAACCTCTATCCCTATCGGCAATCTTGGATTAACTGTCTCACTTGACTAATGGCTTTTAGTTAGATAATTTTTAGGCTTATGTATAAAGGGTTGGGGAACGAAGAACCTAAATTTTCATTTTCCATTAGGTCCTATCAGCCAGGCGATAAGCAAGCCGTTAGGGGGCTGTGCTGTGATACAGGCTATTTTGGCCGGCCCATTGATATTATTTTTCAAGATAGAGAGTGGTTTGCTGATCTGAACACAGGTTATTATCTTCGCTATGAGCCAGATCTATGTTTTGTAGCTGAAGCCAACAAGCAGCTCATTGGTTATGTTCTGGGCTGTGGCCACCATTTAAAATACACTTTTCTTTTTTACACTATAATAGCCCCACCCTTGTTTGTTAAAGCCTTTGTTAAATGTCTTTTTAGAATCTATGACAGCAAAAGCAGAGATTACATTAGGAAATTAGTTTTAAAGGGCAGTCAGGAAAGACCTAAAAAGCCTCGGCAGGCAGCCCATTTCCATATAAATATTAAGCAAGGTTTCCGCCAAAAGGGTGTTGGCAAAGCTTTGGTCCAAGCCTTATTTAAAAATCTTTTAAAAAGAGGGATCAATAATGTCTATGGTGAACTTTTCCATGTGGAGAATTTAAGGAATGAGAGTTTCTACACATCTCATGGAGCTCAGATTTTTGATAAAAAGCCGACCACAATTTTTGGTCCAGAATTGGGTCGAGTTTATATGATGAGTGTCCTTATCAAATTGAATGAGGTTAGAGATACTTGGAAGCTATGAAGTATTTAGTTTTGGCTGTCCACGATGCTACACCTGCCTATCTGAAGAATTTAAAAGAGATTTCAGGCTGGTTTGACCGCAACTCACTTCAGCCTCGCTGTATTAAAGTTATCCCCAATTTCCTGGGACGCTGGTCTATCTTGGATTCGCAGGAGTTTTTGGACTGGTTGTATGAGGAAAAAGAAAAAGGAAGTGAAATAATCCAGCATGGTTATATTCACTATCAACCTAACCGAGAGGCGAAAGGATTGGATACCATTAGGCGGAAACTATTAACCAAAGACGAGGCTGAATTCATTGGACTTGATTACCAGCAGGCCAGAAAGGCCATCGCCAAAGGAAAAGAAATTTTAGAAAAAGCAGGTTTTGAGCCCTTAGGCTTTACTTCTCCAACCTGGCAGCAAAGTAAGCCCACAATTAAAGCCATTAAAGACTGCGGCTTTAGATATTATACTACTTTGTCTGGTCTTTGGCCGTGCCAGAGCCGCCGCCGGCTCTTTTCAGTGGCCATGGGTTTTCAGGGTGTAAATTTAACCTTAGAAATTATTAATGCGGCCGGCAATAGGGTTATGCAGAAAACTGGCCTTTCTTGTTCGCCATTGGCCCGATTGGTTATCCATCCTCCTTTTATTTCTGGGCAAAGATTAATAATAAAAAGCCTCAGGGCTTCCCTTAAACTCTCCAAGCGGAGAAAGCTTGTTACCTATAATCAATATTTGGATTTAGCTGAGGATGAGTAAAAAGTTTTCCATCATAATTCCCGCTTATAATGAGGAAAAATATCTCCTTGAAGCTCTATGTTCAGTAGAAAGCCAAACTTTTGATCTCTCTCAGCTGGAGGTGGTGGTGGTCGATAACGCGTCGACCGATAAAACTTCGGCTGTCTTTGAATCTTTTTTCAGCAGCAATTCCATCGATAGCCTTCTTCTCAAAGAGCCGCAACTGGGAGCGGGCCGAGCAAAGAATAAAGGAGCGGCTGAAGCTCAAGGCGAAATCTTTCTTTTTCTTGATGCTGACTCCAGGCTCAGCCCTCAAACTGTAGAAAAAGTTTATGAAGCTTACAAGCTGGAATTTTTATTAGGTACTATTCGCCTTAAAGCTGATTCTTCTGATTGGACTGCTAATTTCTTTTTTGACCTTATTCATTTTGGCAAGAAAATTTTCAATATCATGGCCAATATGGGATTCTGTCATAGAGAATTATTTTTTGAGGCCGGAGGTTTTAATCCTGACCTTAAACAGGCAGAAGACTTAGAGTTTTATAGGCGAGCCAAAAAAATCCTAAAGAAAAAGAGAAAGAATTGGTGTTTGATTGAAGAAACCCCAATTTTTACTTCAGCCCGCCGTCTTGAGCATTTTCCTTTAAAACTGGGTTATTTACTGACTCTGCTGGAATGGGGATTGGGCGGTTTTTTGGGACTCCAGCGGCGAAGCTACATTCCTTACCGCTGAAGGGAGTTAGGATAAGGAGAATGTGAAGCGTAAAGCATAAACAGTAAACGGTAAGGAGTAACGGGGAAGGTTTAAACTTTAAGGCTGAAAGTAGAAATTTGTAGGATCTGCTGGCTCCCTTTTATTATATTGAAATTTGCAAAGGGGCTAAGTAAATAAGCTAATTAAAAGGCTATGGGCTTCGGATGGATAGAAATCGCTGCTTTTAAAATAATTTCCTCAGTTTTTGCAATCGCAATTTAAGAAATACTAATTGTAGAACTTTTCTTTGGTAAAATTCGTAACAAATAATATATAATAAAAATTGATAATATTGCTCTAATTAATATCGAAGGGAGGTAATTTAATGAAACGTTTTTTAACTTCAGCCGGGATATTGTTTTTTTTAGTAGTAATTTCAGCTATTCCCCAGGCAAAAAAGAGCCAAATACCTGATGCTCTTCTCCTCCGCTTTCCTGATATAAGCGCCGATAAAATAGTCTTTTCTTATGCCGGTGATTTGTGGACAGTAGCCAAAGAGGGAGGAGTAGCCCGTAAACTGAGCTCACCTCAAGGGGAAGAACTTTTCCCCAAGTTTTCCCCTGATGGTCAATGGCTGGTTTTTAGCGGTAATTACGACGGCAACATTGATGTTTACCTTATGCCAGCCGTAGGTGGCATTCCTAAAAGGTTGACTCATCATCCTGATACTGATTTGGTGGTCGAATGGTATCCTGATGGCCAGTATGTACTTTATCGCTCCCGCATGAAAAGCCCTTCCTACCGCTTTAACCGCTTTTTCAAACAGCCAATTAAGGGGGGTCAACCCCAAACTCTGCCCCTGCCTTATGGTGAGCTGGCAAGTTTCAGCCCTGATGGAAATCAAATGGCCTTTCAGTATATTTCCCGCGAATTTCGGACCTGGAAGCGCTACCGGGGAGGCATGGCCAGTGATATTTGGCTTTATGATCTTGTTCATAATACATCAGCCAAGATGACTAAATTTGAAGGGACTGATGCTCTGCCCATGTGGCATGAAAATACTATTTACTTTCTATCTGATCGAGATGAGAGGCAGAAATTAAATATCTGGGCCTATGATCTTCAAACAAAAAAGATGCGCCAGGTGACATTCTTTACCGAGTACGATGTTAAATGGCCCAGCCTGGGACCGAATGATATCATTTTTGAAAACGGTGGCCGCATTTATTTGCTAGATCTTAAAAATGAGAAATCCCATCCTGTTTCTATTAAAGTTCCGGCTGATCTGCCCCGAATCCGAACTCAGCTCAAAGATTGTTCCAAAAACATTGCGAGTTTCGCTCTTTCCCCCAGCGGCAAGCGAGCCTTGTTTGGAGCTCGAGGCGAAGTTTTTACAGTGCCGGCTAAATACGGAAGTGTCCGCAATTTAACTCATACTTCTGGAGTGGCTGAACGTTATCCTGCCTGGTCACCTGATGGTAAATATATCGCTTATTTTTCTGATAGAAGTGGAGAATATGATCTATATGTAAGGCCAAGTGATGGACGCAGTCAGGAACGTCGGGTGACTAAAGATGGGCACTGCTACCGATTCCAACCCGTCTGGTCACCTGATAGCAAAAAGATTGCTTTTCTGGATAAGACTAACAGCCTGTTTATAGTTGGTATAACGGAAGGCAAGCAAAAGTTAATTGATAAAAACAACGTTGAATACATACGAGACTATAATTGGTCACCTGACAGCCGCTGGCTGGCTTACAGCCAGAAGATGGAAGACGGCCAGGGTGCAATTATGATTTATGATGTAGTTAATGATAAGAAACATCAAATTACCGGTGGTTATTACAACGATTTTCAACCTGTATTTGATCCTGAAGGTAAATATCTGTATTTCTATTCTAACCGCAGATTCAGTCCAGTTTACAGCGATATGGATGATACCTGGATCTACCCTAATTCTACTAATATTTACGCTCTGACCTTAAGAAAAGATATAGAATCACCGCTGGCCCCACGCAGCGATGAAGAGAAAGCAGAAGAGGAGAAGGAAAAGAAAGCATCCGCAGAAAAAAGCAAAGAGGCCAGGAAACCAGCCAAAAAAGAAACCAAGGCTGAGGAGAAAAAAGAGGAGAAACCTCAAGTTAAAATTGACTTTGAGGAGATAGAGAAACGAATAATTAAGCTTCCAGTAGAAGCAGGCAATGTCGGTCCCTTAGCTGCAGTCAAAGGTAAAGTGGTCTGGCTGCGAGCTCCTGCGGCTGGGGCAGCCAAACCAGGTACGCCTTCAGCAACATTGGCTTATTATGACCTTGAAGAAAGAAAGGAGAATGTAATCATCTCTGGAATCGATGCCTATCAGCTCTCAGCCGACGGCAAGAAAGTATTATACAGGAGTAGAACGACGTGGGGAATTATAGACTTAGGCCCCAAGAAAAAGGTTGGAGATGGCCGCATTGCCACTAATAAAATGAAAACCTGGATAAATCCCCGTCAGGAATGGAAGCAAATTTTTGATGATGCCTGGCGGATAGAACGAGACTTCTTCTATGCGCCCAATATGCATGGTCTGGATTGGGCAGCTATTAAAAAAAGATATGAGGCTATGCTTCCTTATGTTTCTGACCGTGAGGATCTGAATTATATAATTGGTGAGATGATTGCTGAACTCAATGTTTCTCACAGTTACATTGGAGGCGGCGATATTGAACAGGCCAAGAGAATTTCGGTCGGCCTGCTGGGCTGTGATTTTGAGCTGGATAAAGAGCACAAAGCTTTTCGGATTAAAAAGATTTATGAAGGTGCTTCCTGGGATGCAGAGGTCCGCTCACCTCTGCGAAGGCCGGGCATAAAAGTCAATGAAGGGGATTATCTGCTGGCAGTTAACGGTCTGGCCATAGATACTTCTGAGGACATCTGGGCTTCTTTCCAGGGGCTGGCTGGGGAAGTGGTGACTTTAACCATTAATTCCAAGCCTTCGATGGCCGGAGCACGGGATATAGTGGTCAAGCCTCTCTCCAGTGAGATGCGCCTCCGCAATTTGGCCTGGATCGAGAGTAACCGGCAGAAAGTGGCCAAGGCCACAAACGGCCGTGTGGGATATATTTATGTACCAGATACAGGAGTAAACGGCCAGAATGAGCTGGTGCGCCAGTTCATCCCTCAACACAGGCTTGACGGTCTCATCATTGATGAACGCTTCAACAGCGGAGGTCAATTTTCAGACCGGTTTATCGAGATGCTCAACCGACCTCTTTATGCCTATGCGGCTCGCAGGGATCTGCGGGATTTAACCATTCCCCATCTTTCTCATGTTGGCCCCAAAGTGATGATTATCAATGAATGGGCTGGTTCTGGAGGAGATGCTTTTCCTTATTGTTTCCGCAAAGCTAAGCTGGGTCCAATTATCGGCAAGAGGACATGGGGCGGACTGGTGGGAATCGGTGGCAATCCGATGCTCATTGACGGTGGCTTTATTACTGCTCCTAATCTGGCTATTTGGGATCCGAGTGGACATTGGGATGTGGAAGGCCATGGAGTAGATCCAGATATTAAAGTCGAAAATGCGCCTCATGAAATGGCTGCTGGCAGAGATCCTCAATTGGAAAAAGCCATTTCCATTGTTCTCGACCTTTTAAAGAAGAATCCGCCGCCCAGACCCAAAAGACCGGTTTATCCCGACCGCTCAGGTAAAATAAAAAAGTAAAATTAACAATTGTTCGATCTGTTTAAGCCTTGGACCTCGGTCAAATAAAAACCGAGGAGAAGTAAAAACAGTAAAGAGAAAAAGTTATGAGATACACGAAAAGAATTAATATTGTTTTAATACCATTTTTGATGATTTTATTCTTTCTGGTGAGCTGTCAGCTGGAGCCGTTTCCTCAAGCAAACGAGGTTAAGATGAATATTTCACGGGCTATGAATAAATTTGAAAGCAGTAATATAGAAGAGGGATGTAGATTGATTGTAGAGGCTATTTTATTAACTTTACCCTCCACAGATTTTCCAGCCGAAATAGAGGCCAATATATTAGAGGCAAAAAATAATTTTGAACAAGCTGGATACTTTAATGAAAAAGGATTTAAATTGCTGAAGAGAGCCTATAATCAAATACAACCTAAGGCTAGTGGAATTAATTCAAACCAAGAGACAGAAAAACAAACGAGCACTGCCCCTTTGGCCGAAAATTTTAGAAATAAACTTTTGGAATCACAGAACCAGCTTCGAAAAGGAAATGCCAATAACGTAGTCCTAATTCTGTTAGAGGCAATTCTTATGATAAGGCCTGGGCCTTGATTAAATTAATAATGTAGGGACCGTTCTCCTACTGGTACGTCATCTTATAAAAGGTCTTATGGAAAGGAGGTTGGATGAATATTATTGAATGTTTAAAAAATCCGTCTCTTTTAATTGTAGTCTTTTCTTTGATATTTATTTTTCCCTTAATGCTTAAAGCCCAATCGATTTACAAAAATGTTCCGGCTGAAATCGATGTTAAAGCTCATTATTTAATCTTTCTCCACGGGCAGATTGTTGAAAATCTGGGCACGCGTCCAACTTCCCCTCAATTTGGTGTTTATGAATATCAAAAAATTTTAGAGGCTTTTAAAGATAAAGGTTTTGTGGTAATCAGTGAGGCTCGGCCTAAAAATACAGATGTCTGGAAATATGCCCAGAAGGTTAAAGCTCAGGTAACCAAACTCATACAAGCTGGCGTTCCCCCTTCAAATATTACTATTGTCGGTGCTTCCAAAGGTGGGGTTATTGCCACCCTGGCCTCCGGATCCTTAAAGAATAAAGAACTTAATTTTGTCCTTATTGCCTGCTGTAATCAGAGATTTATGCAATCGCTATTTGAGCGTGGCTTTTATCTCTGGGGAAATGTTCTTTCCATCTATGATACGAGTGATCAGTGGGCAGGTTCCTGTCAGAAATTATTCGAGGCTTCTTCAAATCACGGCCTTAGCCGCCACAAGGAAATTAAGCTAAGCCTTGGTTTGGCTCACGGCTTTCACTTCCGCCCTCTGCCTGAGTGGGTTGAACCAGTGGTCGCCTGGGCCAAAAGCCAGAAATAAGCTATTTAATGCCGGCCGCCGTGGACCATTTTTCGGCCGTGCTCCATAATAGGCAGCATGAGGCGGGTGCAGAGGCTGGCGGCTTTAACCGAGCCAGGAAAATTGACGATAATAGTTTTTCCCTTCAAACCGCTGTAGCCTCGAGAGAGAACTGCATTCTTTGTCTCTTTATAAGATTCGCGTCTTAACATTTCACTTATACCTGGAATTTCCTTATCGCAGATTTCCTCTGTTACCTCTGGAGTAATATCCCGGGGTGAGAGGCCGGTTCCACCGGTAGTAAAAATATAATCCTGGTCAAGGTTGTCGAGGAGGGCTTGACGGACTGCTTCTTTATCATCAGGCACAATTTTCATTCTAACTTTAGCCTGAAGAGCGCTGGCTTCGATGATTTCCTTGATTTTTGGTCCTGAAAGATCTTCGTATTCCCCGCGGAAAGCTCTATCAGAGATGGTAATAACCGCTACTTCCAGCATGGATGATACCTCCTTTTTTTACCCTGGCAAAAATGCCCATAGTGATCATAATGCAGTATCCGACCGTATAATATATTGCACAGGGATTCTGACATTCTATGCCAATTTGAGTTATTTCCAGCTCTGTCTGTCCAATGTGAATAATTCCTCCGATTTTGGCCTTTGTCCAGTCTATTCCCCTGGTTACTATGTTTTCGCTGAAAGCTCCTGGCTTAAGCTCAAGGCCTTCCTGCCGAATTTTATCCACAGCTTCCCCAGCCAGGAAAGAAACCTGACGGTGCGAGCGGCCGGCGTGAGAATCACCTTCAATCCCGAAATTTTCAATAAGCCGCACTTCAGCTACCTCTTTTTTTTGGACGCCTTTTTTGACTGAGATACACAAAGCTTCAACTTTGAATTTCACTTTTCTTTTTCTCCAGCAGATGAATATCACTAATAACCATTTTATCATCGACAGCCTTGCACATATCGTAAATAGTCAGACAGGCTGCTGCCGCTCCTGTCAGCGCTTCCATTTCTACTCCTGTTTTTCCTTGGCATCGAACTTTTACTGAAGTTTTAATAAAATCCTTTTTGACTTCAAACTGGACATCGACGTGACTGAGTGGAATATTATGACAGAGAGGGATGAGGTCTGATGTTTTTTTAGCAGCACTGATGGCTGCTACCCTGGCCACGACTAAAACATCTCCCTTTTTAATCTGAAGCCCTTGAATGAGCCTAATAGTTTGAGGCTGAAGATATATTTTGCCTGTGGCCAGAGCTTCCCTATGAACGATTTGCTTAGGGCTGACATCGACCATTCGAGCTTCTCCTGAAGAAGTGACATGAGTTAGTTTTTTCATTTTTAACCTCCAATCTCCCAGTTGCCCCTGGTGGTGCAGCCTAACCCATATCGAGGCTTATTGAGGATCGTCTTTTTGAGAACGTCAGTTATGTTTTTACCGGTAACAGAAAATTCCAGGTCAGAAAAAAGGCAGGGCTTCAGCTTGCCATCAGCAGTAAGCCTGATGCGGTTGCATTGGCTGCAGGGCAGAGGCCTTTCTGCTTCATAAGTAGCCTGGTGAAGGCTTTGGTGGTCGTCTAAAAAATAATGGTTAATGCGCTGCAACTCAAGATTCTTTTTCTGACAAAAAGCCGCCATTTCCGGTACACACTTTATATTAATTCCTGGTAAAAGAACCATATTGATTTTTGTCCTTTTAAAGCCAGCTTCGAGAGCAGCCTCAATTCCGGCTAAAACTCTATTAACATCTCCACCTCGGGTAATATATTTATAAAGCTCAGGATCCAGGGCATCCAAAGAAATATTAAGCCTATCAAGGCCAGCTTCCTTTAGCTCGAAGGCCATGGGGTCCAGAAGCACCCCGTTGGTTGTCATCGAAACTTCTCGTATGCCTTCTATAGCTTTTAGCTGACTTATTAAAAAGGTTATGTTTTTTCTGATCAACGGTTCGCCTCCAGTCAGCCGGATTTTATAAATTCCTAATTTGGCTGCTTCCCGTACAATTTGGATAATTTTTTCATAAGAGAGGATTTCCTTAGCTCTTTTTAGCTTTATGCCTTTTGGCGGCATACAGTAGATACATCTCAAATTACAGCGATCAGTAACTGATATTCTCAAGTAAAAAATCTCACGATTAAATCTGTCTAACATAGACTGTGCTCCCGGTAGCAATTTTTTCCTGGCCTCTGGGCAGGCAGATTAAACCATTGGCTTTAGTTAAGGCATGAATATGGGCTGAGCCATGATAGGGGATTGGGTAAACCTGCCCATCTTTATAAACCACAGGATAATAAGCTGAACGCTCGCTTCTTTTACGCTGGATTTCCTGACTCATAGTGCCCTTTATTACGAGAGGCTGCCACTCATGACCCATCATTCTCAGAAGCAGAGGTTTAATAAATAATTCGAAAATAACAAAGGTGGAGACAGGATTGCCAGGAACGCCAAAAACAAAAGTTCTCCCTCTGGTGCCAAAAACAGTTGGTTTGCCTGGCTTAACGGCAATTTTTTCGAAATGAAGCTTTACTCCCAGCTCTTTAAGCACTGGAGGAACATAATCAAAATCGCCGACTGAAACCCCACCTGATATAAGAACGATATCGCAAATCTCCAGCAGCTTTTTTATCCAATAGCGTATTTCCTGAGGATTGTCTACTGCTGTCTGCCTGCTTTTGACCAGGGCTCCTGCCTGGATGACCTGGGCTGATAAAGAAAAAGTATTGCTGTCGTAAATCTGTCCTTTTTTCAGTTCCTGGCCCGTCTGGATGATTTCTGAACCAGTGGTAATTATTCCTACCTCTGGCTGTCGAAAAACTTTTATTTTAGTAAGCCCCATGGAGGCAGCCACAGCTATTTCTTGAGGCCGCAGCCTGGAGCCTTTGGTTAAAACCAAATCGCCTACACTAATGTCCTCACCTTGAAAACATATGTTTTGATTGTTGTCTTGGCCTATGATGGTCATATAGCCATCAGCTTCTGAAGTTACTTCTTTTATGATTACCCGGTCAGCCCCTTCAGGAAGCATGCCTCCAGTCATAATTTTGGCGCATTGCCCTTTGCTGAGAGCTCTATGGGGAACATAACCCGCCGGAATTACCTCTACAATTTGGAACCGCTCTGAATTGTCATCTGAACGGAGGGCATAGCCGTCCATGGCCGATTTGGGAAAGGGCGGCATATCAATAGATGAGATTATGTCCTCAGCTAAAATCCTGTGAAGTGCTTTCTCAAGAGGAATTTCCTCTACCTCAGGATAGGTTTTCATGCTCTCCAAAATTTTTGAAGCTTTTTCCATTGTAATCATTTTGTCTCCTTCAGTGCTGAAAAACTTTAATAGAGATAGTCTTAAAAGTGACCCATATTTCATCCCCAGCAGTCAGGTTCATTTCCAAATAGCTTTGGTAAGTTATATAAACATGAAGGACAGGACCGATATCAACCAGAACCTCAATAAAACTGGGCCTATGGATTAGTTTTATTACTTTGCCCAAAAAGCAGTTTCGGGCTGAAGAAAGAATTCTTGTTTTAGAAAGTATAATATCATTGGAGCGGATGGCGATATAAGCCGAGGAGGCTTGTTTTAAAGGAGTGGTAATTTTAGCCCCTGAAACATTCATTTTGGAATTTTTTATTTCCCCTGAAAAGACATTTTTATAGCCTAAAAAATCTGCGGCAGCTCTGGTCTTGGGATTGCTGAAGATTTTCTCCGGCTGTCCGATTTGAATGATTCGGCCCTTAATGAGCAGGGCTATTCTATCTCCTAAGGCTAAAGCCTCTTCAAAATCATGAGTGACGTGGATAAAAGTGGCCTTGTAACGGCGGTGAAGCTTTATTAACAGACGTTGGATTTTATATTTGGTGCTCAAATCTAGGGCAGCCGTGGGCTCATCCAGCAGGAGAACAGCAGGCTTTAGAATTAAAGCCCTAGCAATAGCTACCCTCTGTTTTTCTCCACCTGAAAGGGAAGTTACCTGGCGGTGGAGAAGATGAGAAATGCCAACCAGATCGGCCATCTTTACCACTTCGTCTTCAATTTTTTCTTTATCTGCTTTTTTTATTTTCAAGCCGTAGCCAATGTTGTTGAAAACATCGAGATGAGGAAAGAGCATGTAATCCTGGTAGATGAGACTTATTTTTTGGCCATCAAGACCGCTAATTTGACCTGAATCCGGTTTGGTAAGCCTGGCCAGCATCTCCAGAATGAGAGTTTTCCCGGCGCCGCTGGGACCCAGAATAACAAAGTATTCACCTGACTGAATTTCAAAGTTGAGATTTTTTATTTCAAAATCATCATACCTTTTTTGGAGATTTTCTACCCTAATCATCTTTTATCTTCCAATGCTCTGAGAATTATGAAAATAACCAAGCTGATGATAATCAAAAGGGCAGCTACGGGTAAGGCATATTTAAGGCCGTAATTCTGGAAACGTTCAAAGATAAGCACAGGAGCTGTCATAGGATGATAGGCCAGGATGACTACGGCTCCAAATTCTGATATTCCCCGGGCCCACATCATGATTGAACCAGAAATGATCGATTTCTTAGCCAGGGGAAGAGTTATAGTAGAGAAGGCTTTCCAGGGTGAGGCACCAAGGGTAATGGCTGTTTTTTCATAGCGGATGTCGACCATTTTAAAGCCTTCCTTGGCACTGTTAACTAAAAAAGGAACTGAAACAAATATCATGGCCAAAGTGATCGAGGCTTCATTGCCAACCAGATTTATGCCAGTCAGCCGGGTAAAAAGCGAGTGGCGGCCCCAGGCCATAAGCAGGGCAATGCCGGCTGCTGTGTGGGGGATTACTATTGGAATGTCAATCAGGCCTTCGATTATTTTTTTTCCGAAGAATTTGGCCCGCGCCAGAAAATAGGCAAGAGGCACTCCCAAAAAGATCCCAGCCAAGGTTGACCAGAAGGAAGCTCTTAAAGTCAAAAAGATTGAGCCTATAACTTCTTTCTGGGTAGCACTGCTAACTACGTCTGCCGGCTCAACGGCCACCAGGATTCTGATGATGGGTACAAGGATAAAAAGGATAAGCAGAGTTCCCAGCAAAGAAAAAATTATACGTAGTTTCATTTTTTAATTTTTTGGACTAAAGGCTTTAAGAGCTCGGGCAAAGCTTCGAAGTTATCAACAAGAGCAGGCGTAATTTCAGCCTGGCCGTTTCTCTCCATTATTTGCTGCCCTTCTGAGCCTAAAATGAAAGCAATAAAGCGAGCACCCAGCTCAGGGGAGTGGGCTGTTTTAGGGATGGTTAAGCCATACACCATAGGAGCACCTCGCCTTCGCAGCTTTTCGCCTGGCTTTTTCCCTTTAAGTTCAAGGCTGGCTCGTTGATAATAATCTTTATAAGCGGCTGATTTCAGATTTATTCCGTCCGGAAGAGTAATGAATAACCCCTTATGCTGCTCGGCCACACTCCGATAAATAAATATATAGTCCAATTCTCCGGCTTCCAGCAGGGCCAGCAAATCAACTTCTTTAGGTCTAATGTTTTTTGGGCGACAGCCTTTGATTAGTTTCTGGTAGAGCCCGGGCACTTGATAGAAATCTTCGGCCAGCTGCCAACAGAGAAAGGTACGGTAGCCGCAGGGATCAGATTCGGGCTCGGAGTGGCCGTATTCAACTTCCGGCCTGAGAAGCATTTTATACCAGTTGTTGGCATTTATTTCTTTAGCATAACTGCTTTTTGGGCTATACATAATGACCATTTCATTGGTGGCAAAATCGATACAGAAATCAGCGTGTTCCGGCATGAGAAGTGTTCTAATAACAGCTGAATCGGCAGAAGCCATAACATCAGCGGAGTAGTTGAAATCGATTATTTTACGGGCACAGGCAACACTGCCAGCGCTTTCTGTTTGGACTTTGATTGAAGGGTGGTTGGCCATAAAAGCCTGGGCCATTTGTTTAAAAGGCACTGATAGGGAACCAGCGTGAAGAATCGTTAATTTGGTAGAGCGATCAGAGCTGCAACTTACCAAAAGAAGGGGGAAAGCTAAGGACAGTATTAGTATTTTTTTGGCCATTAGGTGTTTTTTAAGAGGAATTTTTGGTTGAATGGAAGTAATTTTAGGGCCTCCTTTCCGTAATGGGAGGCAAAACCGTTTCCAGTTTTACCCTAACGGCTTTAAAGCTTAGCTGGCGCCTTAGCTCTTAAAGCTCGGAGAAAATTGATGATAATAAAAAAGACTTCCGAGGTCAACTATGATTTAAATATAGTAAGCATATTTTTTTCCGTGATTGAATGATGTAAAGGAATTGTTTAAGGTTTAAAGTCGAAAGTTTAAGGAAAGAGTTGTTAATTGTGAGTCGCAAGTGATGAGATGAAGGGTATGCTGTCGTAGGGTCCACTCTCCTCAGCGGGCCGTTACCTGTCGGCATGACTAAGCCATATGCAAACAATCAAAATGTAAATATACCTGTTGGGCCCGCTATTCCCAGAGCGCTGCAGACATAAGGGGGGTGTTCGACAGGTTGCATTTAAGGGGTTAGGAATGAACAAAATATGTTTTCCACACAACATTGAAAATCAGATTATTCAAGATCCAATATAATTTGACCA
>Ga0190349_1000281_pt1 | contig 16893 bp, 14 predicted proteins | sample 48721378_MG_FD_179798 | JGI IMG/M metagenome (GOLD analysis project Ga0190349, IMG submission 179798) | Hydrothermal vent microbial mat bacterial communities from Southern Trench, Guaymas Basin, Mexico - 4872-13-7-8_MG | ecosystem: Environmental > Aquatic > Marine > Hydrothermal vents >...
GTCAAAAAACTGACCGCAACCATACAGATATTTTATTCAGAACTAGGGCTGTCAAGGAGTGCTCGCTCGCCTGCATTCCGCAGCGGCCCTCCTTGACAGATAAATAGTCCCTTAAAGAAAAAACTTTTTTCCTTTCAACAAACTCTACTTTTTAAAAAGCAGATTGCGGAGTGCCATCAAGACTGGCGAAAGCCACCCTGAAAGGGCTTGGTCTTGATGGCTTAACGGAGCAATCTGTTAAGCTATAAACAGGTTGGTGAGAGTTAAAGTGTGCTTTTTTCTTATTCCACTTATTGAACGCCAAAAATCCTTAATTCATCCCTGCCTGTCGGCAGACAGGAATGTTTTTAAAGATTAACGCCTAAATTTTGGGGGATGTCCAAGTTTACCTTATTTTTTAGCTTTGATTCTTCAGGACTGGTAGGCCTGAGCTTGACACTACCTAAATTTTACATTATGTTTGAAATGTGGCTTTGCAAAGGCGAGGAGGTTTAAGATGAATGTTAAAGTTTTAAAAAGAGGAAGACAGAATGCAATTAGAATTTAGTGGCAGATATTCTTTAAAAAGTGTTAAGTGTGCTTTAACAAATCAAAATGAGAATGCAGATCCCCTTTCATAGACCATATATTACAAAGAGTGAGATAGATGCGGTAAAAGATACACTAAAAAGTGGCTGGCTTACTATGGGGCCAAAGACAATAGAGTTTGAAGAGGAATTTAGAAAATATATTGGTTGCAAGAATACTGTAGCCCTAAACTCCTGCACTGCTGCACTTCATTTGGCACTTGAGGCAATTGGTTTAAGGCAGGGCGATGAGGTAATTACCTCTCCTTTTACATTTGCAGCTACAGGAGAGGCAATCTGCTATTTTAAGGCAAGGCCTGTCTTTGTTGATATAGAAAGGGATACATGTAATATCAATGTAAATAAAATAGAAGAGAAGATTACTCAAAAAACAAGGGCAATAATCCCTGTCCACTATGGAGGTCAACCATGTAATATGGATGAGATTCGGGAGATTGCAAGAAGGTATAATCTTTTTGTGATTGAGGATGCGGCCCATGCCCTTCCTTCTTTTTATAAAGGGAAAAAGATAGGGACTATTGGGGATATTACATGCTTTAGTTTCTATGCCACAAAGCCCCTTGCTACTGGTGAAGGCGGTATGCTATGCACAGACAATGAGGAGTGGGCTGAGAGGATGAGGTGTATGAGACTGCATGGAATCGGGAAAGATGCCTGGAGAAGATATTCTAAAGAAGGCAGTTGGTACTATGAGGTTTCAATGCTTGGTTATAAATACAACATGACAGATATCCAGGCCGCATTGGGTATAGAACAGTTAAAAAAATTGGATTTTATGTATAAGAAAAGGAAGCGGATTGCAAAAAGGTATACAGAGGCCTTTAAGGATATAGAGGAGATAATTACACCCCGCATTAAGGGCAATAGGGATACATCATGGCACCTTTATTCAATAAAGTTAAGGACTAAGGGAATAAGGAATAGCTTTATTGAAGGGTTAAAAGAAAAGGGGATTGGGACAAGTGTGCATTTTATCCCCCTATATAGATTTCCATTTTATAAAGAGAGTTTTCGCTATGATCCCTCTGATTTTCCAGATTGTGAATGGGTTTATGAAAGGGCGGTCTCTTTACCCATCTATCCAGGTATGACAGATAAAGAGGTTGAGTATGTAATTGAAAATATAATGGATGTGGTAAAAAGTGTTTTACAATAGTTCAAAGAGGATGTCCTGCCCCATGTGGGTATGATACAGTCTATGTTATAAAATCCAACCAAGAGTGATATTTTTCTATTTTGCCCTTTACCACATCAAAATATAACTTTTGAATTTTTTGAGTAATAGGACCTGGTTTTCCTTCTCCAATTTGTCTATCATCTACCTCCCGAATAGGAGTAACTTCCGCTGCTGTACCAGAGAAAAACGCCTCATCGGCAATATAGAGTTCGTCTCTGGTAAAACGTTTCTCTTCTACCTTATAGCCTAAATCTTGAGCTAAAGTAATAATGGAATCCCGGGTAATACCTGGTAAAACAGAAGTTAAGGGTGGTGTTTTTAATACTTTATCCCGAATAATAAAGATATTTTCTCCAGTGGCCTCACAGACATAACCTTCTGTGTCTAGCATAATAGCCTCATCATAGCCTGCCTTAACTACCTCTAGTTTTGCCAAGATAGAATTGACATAATTGCCACAGGTTTTTGTTTTGGTCATCATAATATTTACATGATGTCGGGTAAAAGAGGAAATTTTCGCCCTAATACCTTGTTTTAACCCTTCTTTTCCTAAATAACTCCCCCATTCCCAAGTGATAATGGATACCCTGATAGGATTCTCCCCAGGATAAAGACCCATTGTCCCATCACCAATAAAGACAATAGGGCGTATATAGGCTTCTTTTTGTCCATTGGTTTTTAAAGTTTCTATGACTGCTTGGTAAATTTCGTCTTTGCTAAAGGGGATTTCAAGCATCATGGCCTGAGCAGAATCAAAAAGCCGCCGAATGTGGTCTTTTAAGCGAAATACGGCTGAACGCTCATCTTGACATTTATAACAGCGAATGCCTTCAAATACTCCTAATCCATAATGGAGGGTATGAGTGAGGACATGAATTTGAGCCTGGTCCCAATCTATCAATTTGCCATCCAACCATATGAATTTAGCCTTTTCATCCATTTTGGAGCCTCCTAGATAATTTAAAGGTTCTAATCCATCATTAGGGTTGTTCAGAAACTCTTTTTTCTGCTTCCTCCCTTAACCCTTTTATAAAAAAACCTTGACGCACTCCTCGTTGAGCTTCTGGTTTTTTTTCAAGGTGAAGAAAGATGTTTTCTATTCTATCCTGAGTTAGCAAAATTTTTTGCACTTTATCACGGTATTTATATCTTTGATACTGGAGTTCGGTAATTGGATAGGAAACTTTTTTTAGTTTTTCTCTAGGTATATTTTGCAGAGTCATTAAGAATTTTTTATGGAAATAATCTAAAAACACTCTAGCAAAAGCGATGGCTTCTTCTGCTGTAGCCAAGAGCCTTATCTTTGCGGATTTTCCTGTCAAACGGTGATAAAGGGCTTCGTAATCCCTTTTTAAATCTCCAAGGGTTTTGTCCAGAATAGCAGCTGCTATAAATAAACCAATATCATTAAATTCATCTATAAAGTTCCTAAAGGCATAAAGATAATTACTACGTTGGGTAGCACTGTAACTCTTGGTAAACAGTTTTTCAAACTCGTCTAAAAATAAAATTAGTCCTTTAAAATCTGCATATTTTTTGGCCAGAATTAAAAAATCATGCAAGACCTTTACGGCCAGACCAGAAAAACTTAAATTAGATTCAATTCTCAGTTCCCTTTGCTCTGTTTTAGTAAGGTTGAACCCTTGTAACCATTTGTAAAACAACCATAATTTTTCCTCTCTTTTTTCTTCTTTTTCAAGTAGTACCGAGTTTAATGCCTGTTTTAAATAAGGATTTACCTTTTCTCCTGACACATTGTCCTTTTTAAATCTGTTTATAAAGTTATTTATTTGTGTTTCAGATATAGCATCAACAAGCAAGATTTTATAGAAATCCATAAAATTATTACCATAATCTTTCGCATACCAGATGAGGATACTATGAGGTGCTTTTTCTTTAAGATTTTCGAAAAAATATTTTAACAAGTGTGTTTTTCCTGTGCGATAAGAACCTTCTATTAATACTATCTGTCTGTGCCTATCTGTGGCAAAGTTTGTTAATGCCCTTTTTAAAATATCAATTGCTTCTTCCTGATTATGAAAAACTTCTTTAGCATAATTTGTAGCATCTTCAGGAAAGGGATTCTCATTAAAACCAAACATATGGTAAATATTTGTTTCTTTTTCTTCCTCAGTAAATATCTCGTCAAAATTTAACATCCTACTATCTCCAGCCCTTTAATATTTATCTCTCCAATAACAATTCCATCATAAAGGTTAACTTTTGCCCATCTCTCTTCAGCATTTTTATCATTTAAATATATCACCCAATGTTCTTTGTAAGGCATACCGCCGCTACTTATTTTCAAACGGTTTTTTTCTTTTTTATAAAGGTTTTCAAATAACTTGACCAGATGATAATAAGCTACATGATATTTTTTAATAAAGGTATCAAATAATTCTGCCAATTCAAGTAATTTAAGACCTTGTTTCTGCGAAAGTTGTTGATAGCTTTCCGTAAAGGCAGTTATAAATTTTTTTTCTTGCATAATTACATCAGCATAGGTAATTTGCTTATTCATGGTTTCATAAATCCAACCTAACTTTTTCAGCATACTTATAATTACCTCATGAGCCCTCTTGGAAAAACCATGTGGGTATTTCGCAGGAGCAATCACACCTTCTTGTTTCAACCATTGGAACCATCTGTCTAAGTATGGATGAGATAAAAAAATCTCATTGATAGTTTTTAAACGCTCATGAATATTTTTATTCTCCCAGGCACTGATAAAAGTTTGATATTGCTGACCTTGTAAGTATTCATTATTTTTTCTTTTAAGCACCTTGATGTCACTGAGAAAATAAAGATGATTCCGCACTATTTCATCGCTTTTGTGGAGTAAGGCCTTAATTTCGTCAAAATGGATGGACATGTTATTCTTATCTTCAAAAAACTCTATAATATCCAAAAGATTATCTAAGGCCATTCTTTTTATGGCATAAACTTCGTTTTTCTCAGTAGATACAGGTTTAATTGTGGTTTCCATGGAAAAACCCAGTAAATCTTCCTCCCAATAAAAAAGCTCTTTTCGAGGAGGGTAATAATTAAAAATTAGTTTACAATCATCATTTTCCAGCACCAAACCTGTAAATAAATTTGTCCACTCCCAGATGAGATCATAAATGCTTGTAAAAACAAATCTATCAAAAGCAAGGTCATACTGGAAGGCATAGATTTCTTTTTCAGGAAATTGAGGTGGTTTAACATATAATACAGATACTCTTTCTAATCGTGCAAACCGTGCCATGTTATAATCAGAAGTAACAATATAGACAGGAATGTTTAAATTCCGCTCTTCAAGAATCTTTCTTGCTGTTTCGATGATAAATCTATCATAGGCTATGTTTCTTCTTGTCTGTTTTGTCCCTTTTACTTCTAAAAAACGGAAAATATCAGGCCCGATTGTTTCTACAGTAGCTATTTTTTCTGCCTGATATAAGTTCCTTAAAGTATTATTAGCTATTTCATAGTAATTAAAAAACCTTTCTATATTTTCTGACTTCAAGTTTTCTTTGATTTTAGGAAGTTTTTCCGCTATTTGGGCCTGCAGTTCCATTTTGACATGTTTAGGTACTGCATGAATGGCTTTTTCTATATATTTAGCAAAGTAAATAAAAGTGCCATTTCTTAAAGTATTAGTATCATAGATAAAATAAGCCTGGGTATTATCTGGAAATACTTTCTTTATTTCTTCTCTTTTAATAAAATTTGTTTCAAGCCCCAACCTGCGTAAGGAATTGGCTAGTGTTTTTGAGAATAACTTTTTAATTTTTTCATTTTCGTTTTCTCTTTGTGTCAATACCTTCTTATAAAAAGTATTGGCTATTTCCCCCAAATCAAATTTAAGAGAATAAGCAATTTCTAATACTTCTGTTCCCTTTGTTTTTCCAAAATTTATAGAGACTAAAGGGAAGGTGGTGTCTGCATGTAAATAGGGATTAAAAAAGCTTACTTCCCACTGAGTACCTGCAAAATTTATTTTTTGCTCTTTTAAAATTTTATTTAATTCCTTTTTGGAAACAAATTTTGCCATAGATTACCTACCAATCACTTGAAAATAAATATTGTTAGAATATTGAGATAATAATTGTTCTATAATCTGTTTTAAAATTTTTCCCTCATCAAAAGCTACTGTAAAAATTTTCTTTCTTACGTCAGATAAATCTACAAGTTGATTTTTTTCTAAATTATTTGGTGGTTTGTTTAAAAGATTTTCCAAGTCTTCTCGGGTAAATTCAGAAGGCAGAAATGAAGGAAAACGTTCAAGCACAGGTATGTTAATATTACCAAAATTTAGCTCATCTATTTTTATCTTATTATTTTCTTTTTTTTCAAAAACTTTCAATCTAAATCCCATATTTATTCTCCAAGCCGTTGATAAAACCTTTTTGTGATAAAATGCTCTACTGTTTCACCCGTAATACCTTTTGTTAATGCCTCTCCTTCCCCTAAGTCTTTTACCTGCTCCACAATTCGCTTTACCCTTTCAGGGACAATATTCAGGGCCTGGGCGATCAAATTTACTTTGTTTGTTTTAGACTTTAACAAAAAAACCCATTTTATATCTTCCAAAAAGTTATAATTTCTTGTTTCAAAGTCATCTATATGTTGAGATAAAAGGAAAACACCTATTCCTTTAGAACGAACTTCCCGCACAATTTTTTCTAAAATATTTGCTTTAAATTTCAGATAATTATGGGCTTCATCTATAAAAATAATCCCTCGCATGAGCCTGGCATTCCCAGCCAAAGGTGTGTCTTTTAGACTCATAATTTGACGATATAGGTGATTTAATGTAACAAACACGATGAGTTCTTTAATAGAGGAAGACATGAGTCCATGAATATCAAATATCCACTTTTTCTGAAAAAAATGAGCATCGGTTATTATTCTTTTCTTAGGAAATATCTTAAAATCAACTAATTGACGGGATATTTCCAACAACTTGTTGGGTTTATGTTCATAAATTTCTCTCACTTTTTCATAAAGGTCGTATACATCTATTTCTTTATTTGTTTCATACAATCCTTTTAAAATTTCATAAAACCTGTTTTTTTGCACATCACCCAGTCCTATAACTGTATCTACTGTATCTACAAAGCTTTGCATAAATTCATTTCGTTCTACTTCACTAACCCTTAATGGTATTTGTAATGGATTAAAAGGCATGGTCTGTTTTTTAACATCAACCACTTCCCCTTTTATTAAACTGACAAATTCTTGATCATCGGCAATATCCCCTTTAGAGTAGTCAAACAAAACCAAACTCAGTTCAGGACATTGTTCACATATTTGTGCCAGTATTTCCAGACCAAACTGCGTTTTCCCTGAACCAGGCATTCCTATAATAGCCAGATGTTGATTAACCTGAGCATTATTCCAGTTTAAAATCAAATCCTCTCGTGTCATTAAAGATTGGCCAAGATTTATTTTGAATAATTTGGGTTCTCTTTCTATTTGCAAAAATTGCTCTTTTTGTTGATCAAAATTTATGTAATTATAAATACTTAATAAAAAGTCTCCTTCGGTTTCATTTTCATATAATTCCTTCATTTTTATAAATCCATAATCAGTTAACCGTTTAAAAACACCCAATTCGGGTGGAATATGAAATTTATATTTAATTAGTATTTTATATAGGGCTTCATATCTCCCCCGGCATATGGTGTAAAGAGGAACAATACTTCCACCTTGGTCTGATCGAGATGGTAAATCTTCAGCATATCTCAAACCAACAGCAAATGCCAGGGGCACTAATTCCTCTCTTTTATAACCCAATTCTTTTATAATCTCTTCTGATTTTTGGGAAAGTTTTATTTCTTCACCCATAATCAAACCTCATAGATTTTAGAAAGAGAATTACCTACCCAATATTCCAATCTATACTCTTTAGAAATATGCTTTTGTAAAAATTGGTAATATTCATCTCTGATTTCTTCTGGCGTTGATAAAATAATGACTTGTTGGGAAAGATGAGGAAACACTTCTTTTACAAGTATTTGTCGGTAATAATCGTCTAGTCTTCCCAAAGGAGTGTCTATTATAACAAAATACTCCTTCCCTGTGAGCTTGGCCAGGGTTTGAAGAATAGCAAGAGCCAAAATCTGTTTTTCTCCTGCAGAAAGCTTGTCTTTTTTTAAGTAATTTCCCCGATAGTCTTGAATACCGATAGAAAAATCAGAGTTTACTTCTATTTTACCCACTTCATCTTTTTTAAAAAAAGCGGTTTTAAAATGAGTGTTAAGAACCTCTTCAAATTCTTCCCTTTTTACCTTGATAAGTTCGTCTATGTAATTTTTAACTGCAATTTCTATTTTTTGCATATATTGATTTAAAACATTTAGATATTCATTTTGTTTTAATCTATCCTGAAGCCTTTCAATTTGTTTTTCTAAGCCATTATTTTTACATATTTTTTCTTTTATTTCTCTTTGTTTATACTCAATTTCTTTTTCTATCTGTCCAATTTCCTTGATGAAACTTTCTTGCTTTGAGAATAAGTCATTTATATATTCTGAATCTTTAGGTAAACTATTTCTTTCCTTAAATAGCTTTCTCCGCTTATTAAAAATCCTACTATATTCATCCAATAGATAATGCAACTTACTAGCATTGATATTTACTGGTAACTTTGTGATAAACTCATAATCTCTTGGAGAAATTTCTTCTCCCAGTTCCATATTTTGCATAGGGACTTCTACTGCAAATATCTCTTCCCACTTTTTGACAAATTGTTCAGCAATAACTTTTACAAGATATTCTAAATTTTTAGGAGCTACATCCTCTTTTATAAATGCTTTTAACCACCTCTCTAATTCCTGACGTTTACTTTCCACTTTATCTTTTAATTCTTTTACAGCCTCATATTTCGTACGAGCCTCTTTTTCTTTTTCCAAAACAGGGATGACTTTGTTTATTAATGGAAATAAAATCAGAAGGGGTAATTCTTCTTTCATGTAACTTGCCAGTTCTTCTTTTATTTTCAGAAATTCATTGCTTATTTTTTCTAACTCAATTTCGATATTCTCCAATCCTTTATTTTTAAAACCCAGTCTTCTGATTTCTTTTTTTATTTCCTCTAGCTCTTTCTGAATGTTATATTTTTCTTCTATAAGAGTTTTAACTTCCTCTTCTAAAAATTCAATTTGTTGTTTATTTCCTTTCCTTTCAGCTTCTATTTGTGCTATTTTTGCCTGAACCATGCTATCTTTTAAATCTTTTAAAATACTCTTTCGGACTTCTCTTAAATCCACTAGGGCATATTCATAGAGACCAACACGTAAAAGTTTTTTAATGTTCTCTAACACCCCTCTTTCTTTATACTCTATCTCATCTGCCAGCTTCCCAATTTTTTCTCCGTCAAACAAAAAGAAACTTGACCATTCGTGTGGCAAAATTACTTCTTCAATGTAATCTTCTAAGTCTAATCTGTCTAATTTCAAAGGAATATCATTTTCCTTGATTCTTAAGGTTTCCTCTATCGTTTCGCCAATATAGTATTCTCTCCTTATAGCAATTTCTTGAGGAGAACCAGAAGAAGTTTCTAAAATTAGCTCTATCCATAAGATATTATCTCTTTCTCCAAAACTTTTATAATTCAAACTTTCCCTCATCCATTGCAAATAGGCATCTTTTGGATGCCAAATATCGTCATTTTTAGCTCCATATAATGCAATTTTTACAGCATCTAAAATGCTTGTTTTCCCATATCCATTTCTTGCATTTATTAAAACTATTGTTTCTCTTTCTTTTACAGGAAAGGCAAAGATATTTGTTTTATAAAATACTCTATAATTGTGAATTTTTAACTGCTTGAGTTTCACTTTTTAATCCTAATTCCAAAATTTCTCTAATTTTTTTGTATATACCGTACCTCTTTCTCTTGGCATAGAAATCCGCTTCTATAGCCAAAACTTGTCTGACAATATCCACATTCACACCTGCTTTTTTACAAACAATTTTCAAAAGCTCATCATCTTTTTTAGCAATATGTCCCATTGTTCCTAACTCTCCTTTAAAAACTTTCTCCATAATATACGGTGGTAAACCCTCTAATGTCCATATTCTCTCTATTTCTGCAATCTCTTCTGGTAAAATAACTTGGAATTTTGTTTTCTTTTGTAGTTTAAGCAGCTCTTCTAATAGTTGTCTCCTAAACTCTTTATGAATAGGCCCTGGTCCTTCTTCTCCATTACGCCGAATGTTTTTTCTATATTGAAGCTGGCGATATTCTTTTAATCGCCTTCTAAAATTATATAAACATGCCAATTCTTTCTTCCCCTTGTTTATTAAAGACAAAGCCGATTTATCATCGCTAACCACCGTGCATGTCCAACAGCCAAACCTACTATTTCCACAAGGAATATTCTCCAAACTTGGTAAATCCTCAGGACAATCTTCCCCACTGGCATTTTTATAAAGTTCATATAACTTTTCGTTATCATTTTGCCAACGATTACCAGGGTTTAGGAGATACCACCACACCATATTGGTTGACCACTGACTTATTGGAGAAAAAGTTGTTATGCTACCTAAAGCTGCTTTAGCTAAATATTTATTGAATGCTCTTTTTTGCATACTAAGTTTTCTTTTTGTACTGCCTTCACTGTATCTTTCTCCCGTAATAACTAGCGCTTTTTCTCCTAAATCTTCCATAAACTTGTGCGTTGGTTTTATTTTCAGTACGTCTGTGCACCATCTAAATTTGCTTGTGGGAGGAGGATAACCATATCCAATAATTTTAACCCAAAAGGTTTCTTTAATGTCGGGTTTTAAGATTTTTATATCTACAGGCAAGTCATATTTCTTAATAAAATCCTTATACATTTCAATGCATTTATCCACTCTTTTTCTCATTAACGGATTATCTACAAGTACATCATTCATAATAATGTAAATTTGTTTGGTTAAATAGCTGCTATCATTCTTTTTTTTGTTCAAAAACTCTAAAATTAGTTGTAGAGTGGCAGAACTATCCTTACCTCCACTATACTTAACCACCCAAAGTTTGCTGGATTGATTGTAAACAGACTCTATAACTTTAAAAGTCTCTTCTAGAGAATAAATCATTTTATTTCTTTAACGAAAGGTGGCTCTATAACTCCTTTTTCTGTAATAATTCCAGTGATATATCTAGCAGGGGTCACATCAAAGGCATAGTATAGCGCATTGACCCCCTGAGGGTAAATACATTTTTTACCCAAATAAGCCAGTTCTTTCCCAGGGCGCTTTTCTATTGGAATCTGTTGACCATTAGCGATTTTCAAATCAATAGTAGAAAAAGGAGCAGCCACATAGAAAGGGATATTGTGGTGTTTGGCCAAAATAGCTAGGCTATAGGTCCCGATTTTGTTAGCAGTATCTCCATTAGCGGCAATCCTGTCTGCTCCCACAATGACCAAATTAATCTTTTTTTGAGACATAAGGTAACCCGCGGTGCTATCAGTAATAATAGTTACAGGAATGCCTTCTTGCTGTAACTCCCAGGCAGTAAGCCGAGCACCTTGCAGATAAGGCCGGGTTTCATCGGCTATGACTTCAAATCTTACTCCACTTTCCCAGGCTGCTCGTAAAACCCCTAAAGCAGTGCCATAGCCACCAGTGGCCAATGCCCCAGCATTACAATGAGTGAGCACAGTTATACCAGGTTTAATTAATCCCTTTCCATTTTGCCCAATTTTTCTATTAGTAGCAATATCTTCTTCCAAGATGTTTTCTGCCTCTTTCTGCAAACATTTTTTTAACTCAGGCAATGAGCTATTTTTATGAGAATAAAAACATTTTTTCATTCTCTCAATGGCCCAAAAAAGATTATGGGCCGTAGGGCGAGTATTAGTTAAAGTTTGACAGATTTTTTGAAACCTTTCTTCAAGCCTTCTAGCAGATTTTAATTTCCAAACACCGAGCGCCACACCCATAGCAGCAGCAATACCAATGGCTGGTGCTCCCCGAATGGCCATATTTTTGATAGTCTGGGCTACTTGTTGATATCTTTTACATCTTATATACACTACTTTTTCAGGTAAAAGACGCTGGTCTAAAATGGCTACTTCTTCTTCTACCCAGAAGATAGGGTTTACTTTCACACCATGCTCCTTTTTGTAAAATTCATGTTATTGAAACTGAAATAAACAAATTGTCAATACTCCCTAGTTTAGCACCCTATGTTCGCTTTCACTCCGCATCCTTTGGGCTTACGGCTCTGACAGCAAGCGAAGCGGCGTGCTAAACTAGGGAACAAGTTGGGTAAAGGTAATATACATCAGAGTTTTTCAACAAGCTGTTGATTTTTGAAAATGCATCAATGTTTTTAAAGATTAACGGCTAAATTTTGGGAATGTCCAAACATATAAAAAGTGTGTTCGCTGTGGTTGAATTTTATCCAAAATCAATCGCGGATTTCAGATGTCTTGACAATAGTTCAATTTAGTTGCTACCATGCTATTATTTTTAAAAACAAGGCAAAAATTTTTTATGATTCATATTTGTCATCGGTTTTATAAAACTGATGTTTTAATTTTTATTTTCTTGCTATTAAGTTTATTAAGTAAAGTCTGTTTTAGTTCTGAGGCCTTTCTTAAAGATATTGTAGTTACTACTTCTAAAAAGGACCTTTTGGTCTATTTTACCGCTCAGGGTTGCTTTACCAAAGAAATGGAGAAGGCAATTTTAAATGGTGTCCCTGTTACCTTTACCTATAGAATACTCTTAGATAAAAAGAGGAGTTTTTGGCCTGATAAAGGTATTCGTTCACTTAAGTTACTCCATACCATTAAATATGACCAGCTTAAAGGTGTATTTATTGTTAACCGTTCTGAATTTCCCGAACAAATAGCTACTTCAAAGGATTTTATATGGGCAAAAAAACTTATGACCACCGTTGAGGTAGCAGTAGTGCCTATTTCTGCACTTAAAAAAGGTGATAAATATGAATTAAGTCTCAAGGCAGAATTGAATAAAGTAAAATTACCCCTTTATCTTCATTACATCTTTTTCTTTACTTCCTTATGGGATTTTGAAACAGAGTGGTATTACATAAATTTTGTCTATTAAAATGGAACTTAAAGAGAAAAAAAAACGAAAGAGAGAAACACTCCTTATTTTTATTCTCATTCCTATTATTGGTTTTTTGATTTACATTGAGAGTAAATCATTTAATCCTGACTTCCAACTCAGGATTACCAACACCTTCCTTTTTTTCATTTTAGCCAATCTTAACATTATTCTACTGATCCTTTTTGTTTTTCTGGTAACTAGAAATTTTGTTAAGTTGATTGCTGAACGCAAAAGGGGTATTGTGGGCAGTAGAATAAGAACCAAACTGGTGCTTTTGTTTGTAGGTCTTTCCCTTTTGCCTACAATGGTGCTTTTTGGGGTAGCAGCAAAATTTGTATTTTCTAGCTTTAATTATTGGTTTAATATAAAAGTAGAACAAGCCATTAATCAAACCTTAGAAATAGGACATATTTATTATAAACAAGCTTCTGATGATTTAATCCATTATAGTAAGCTTTTTCAGAGAGGTTTTATTAATAATGGAGAATTGGTTTTTGACAATGTATCTTTATCTAAGTTAAGACCAAAATTAAAAGAATATAATTTGGATTTACTTCAAGTATATAATTATAAACTTCAACCATTGGTAAGCTTAACTAGAAAACCTGTAGAACAAAACTTAGATTTGAAAAATGATCTTGCTGAACCCTTAAAAACCAGAGAGCCGGTAGCTTTGGTTAAATCGCTCCCTTATGGGGATTTGGCATACACTATTACTCCCTTAGAGAAAGGTCGTCTTTGGGGATTTTTGGTAGTAGGAAGGTTAATACCTCCACATTTAGTAAAAAAACTGGAGGCAATAAGGAAGAATAGCGAAGATTATAAACAATTATTTCTCTTTGTGAATCCCTTGAAATGGAGCCTTTTTATTATTTTTTCAGTTATCACTCTTTTGGTGATTTTTGTGGCCACTTGGGTTGGCTTCCGCATTGCTAAAGTGATTACTATTCCTATTCAGGCCTTAGCTGGAGCCACGCAAGAAGTGGCTAAAGGTAATTTGGATGTAAATGTGGAGGTGGAAGCCTCAGATGAAGTGAAAATGCTAGTGGATTCTTTTAACAAAATGGTTACTGATTTAAGAATGGCTTATGGGAGATTACAGGAACAGAAATTAGAAATCGAGAGACGTCATAAATATACCAAGACCATTTTAGAAAACATCAGGACAGGAGTGATTTCCACCAGTGCTTCTGGTTATATTATTACAGTTAATCCTGCGGTAGAAGAAATTTTAGGAGTTAAGGCAGGTAATTTAGTAGGAAGACCATTTCAAGACCTGGCTGAGATTTTCCCTGAATTTAAAGAGTTTAGTCAGATAATATCTGAAAAGCTGGAAAAACAAATTAAATTAAAAATAAATGGTAAGCTTCTTACTCTTGTGGTTAGCACCACCCTTCTTAAAGATAAACAAGGTCAACCTTTAGGGGCCGTATTTGTGTTCGAAGATATTACCCAGTTAGAAAAAATCCAGCGGATGGCTGCTTGGCGAGAGGTAGCTCGAAGAATTGCTCATGAAATTAAAAATCCTCTCACTCCCATTCAACTTTCAGCCCAGCGCTTACGACGGCGTTATTTAAACCAATTTCAAGGCGAATCCGTTTTTGATGAATGTACTCAAATGATAGTTAAGCAAGTAGAGGGTTTAAAGAAGATGGTAAATGAGTTTTCTAACCTTGCCAGGTTACCAGAGGTCAATCTCACTCTTAATAATCTGGCTGAAGTGATTGAAGAAGCTTTAGCTGTGTATAGAAGTGCTCATCTTCATATTACATTTGAGTTAAATCAAATTACCTCTGTCCCTATGTTTTTGTTTGATAGAGAGCAAATAAAAAGAGCCTTGTTAAATCTTTTAGATAATGCTGTTGCTTCTATTGGTGACCAAGGTAAAATAGAGGTGGCTATAAGTCATGATTCTGCCTTTAAGATTGTTAGAATAGAAGTGAAAGATACCGGTCAAGGCATTCCTGATGAATTGAAGCCGCGCCTATTTGAACCTTATTTTTCTACTAAAAGATCAGGCACAGGATTGGGGTTGACTATTGTTCATACCATAATTTCTGACCACCAAGGCTTTATTCGAGTTAAAAACAATTATCCTCAAGGAAGTATCTTTGTGATTGAACTCCCTTTGAGGTCATGATAATATAAAAACATGTCATATTTAATTTTAGTAGTAGATGACGAACAACCTATCTGTCAAGCCCTTACAGGCATTCTTTCAGATGAAGGTTATGAAGTAATCACTGCCTTTAATGCTTCACAAGCAATTAAAAAAATTAAAGAAGAATTGCCAGATTTGGTTCTACTGGATATCTGGCTTCCGGATATCAATGGTTTAACACTATTAGAAGAAATAAAAAAACAATATCCCCAAATTCAAGTAGTTATGATTTCAGGTCACGGCAATGTAGAAACAGCAGTGAAGGCTATGAAATTAGGGGCCTATGATTTTATTGAAAAACCCCTTTCTTGGGAAAACACTATTCCTCCTATAGTGAATGCTTTGAAGATGTCTTCTTTGCAAGAAGAAAATATTGCCTTAAAACAAAAGGCCTTCTTTAAATGTGAGCTTAGTGGTGAAACTGAATCCATCAAGGTAGTAAAAGAACAAATTAGAAAGGTTGCTCCTACGAATGCGTCGGTCCTTATTAAGGGAGAAAGTGGAACAGGAAAGGAATTAGCGGCAAGAGCTATCCATTATTATAGTAAACGGGCAAATGGGGCATTTGTTGAAGTGAATTGTGCAGCTCTTCCTGATGAATTGATTGAAAGTGAATTATTTGGTTATGAAAAGGGGGCCTTTACTGGTGCCTATGTTCGGAAAAAAGGTAAGTTTGACCTAGCTAATGGAGGCACAATTTTTTTGGACGAGATAGGCGATATGAGTCCAAAGACTCAAGCGAAGGTTTTGCGATTAATTCAGGAACAGCGTTTTGAGCGGGTAGGAGGGATAAAGACTGTTCAAGTAGATGTGCGAGTAGTGGCTGCTACTAATAAGAATTTAGAAGAAGAGATAAATAAAGGCAACTTTAGAGCAGACCTTTATTACCGTCTAAATGTGGTTCCTATTGAGATTCCTCCCCTAAGGGAAAGAAAGGAGGATATTCCACTGCTGGTAGAAGAGTTTTTGCAAGAAATGGCCAAAGAGAGCAGTTTGGGTTTAAAAAAAATTACCCCAGAGGCCATTCAAGTTTTAAAACAATATGATTGGCCAGGCAATGTAAGGGAGTTAAAAAATATTATTGAGCGTCTAGTTATTATGACCTCTGGCGAGGTGATCACTGCTAAAGATATTCCTGAGAGTATAGCACAGAGAAAGGGTAACATAGAGATAGATTTTTTCAAGGTGGATAATTTTAGAGAGGCCAAGGCCATTTTTGAGAAAGAATTTTTGCGCAAAAAATTAAAGGAATATAAAGGCAATGTGAGTCTCACTGCTCAAGCCATTGGTTTAGAAAGAAGTCATCTTCATAAAAAACTGAAGACTTATGGATTATGATAATTGGGGGTTCAGGAGCTTTTTAAGAGATAATCTTTTTTAAAAATTCTTGCATTCTTTTTTGGTGACTGCCAGGCCAATAAACCCTTTTACAGCGAGGGCATACTTTGAAGTGACTAAAAGTATGCCTGATGTATTCAGGTAGATATGTTTCAATTTCCTCTTTTTGTCTTTCTACTAATACTACATTACATATAATACATCTTGAACAGAAACTCTGAGGAGAAAACTCTAATTTAAACTTTTTCATTACCTCAGCTAGCTGAGCCCTGGGTTCATTGGCCTGCACTAGATAAATAGCCTGGTCCTTAAGGACCCGGTAGTGTATCCACTTATGCTGACGTGTGAGAAAAATGTAATCTTTTTGTAAAAAACCTTGAAGTTTATTGTAGTCTTTTATGTCGGTATATATGGTATCATAACCCAAAAGACGCAGCCATTTTGCCAATTTCCCTAGCATGCTATCTACTAAAAATTTTTTCATAAGGAAAATTTACCACATTGGGAATTTTTTGCCTATCTTAAGAGAATTTTTGGAGCTAAAGTTTTTGAACATTCCCAAAAATTTTTAAAAG
>Ga0190349_1000283_pt1 | contig 16802 bp, 13 predicted proteins | sample 48721378_MG_FD_179798 | JGI IMG/M metagenome (GOLD analysis project Ga0190349, IMG submission 179798) | Hydrothermal vent microbial mat bacterial communities from Southern Trench, Guaymas Basin, Mexico - 4872-13-7-8_MG | ecosystem: Environmental > Aquatic > Marine > Hydrothermal vents >...
GTCTTTGCCATCGCTGAATCACCTCTGGAGAAAGGATTGATCTGGGCGGGAACCAATGATGGTCTAGTCCATCTTACTCGAGATGGAGGGAAAACCTGGGCCAACGTTACAGCCAACATCCCCAACCTCCCTCCCTGGGGTACGGTGAGCAACATCGAGCCCTCTCGCTATAACGCCGGCACTGCCTATATCAGCGTGGACTTTCATCAGGTCAATAATCGGAATCCTTTCATCTACAAGACCACAGATTATGGTAAAACATGGAGATTGATTACTAAGGGAATTCCTCACAGCATGCTGAGCTATGTCCATTGTGTCCGGGAAGATCCGGTGCGTCAGGGCCTGCTGTATGCAGGCACAGAGAATGCGCTATACGTCTCCTTCGATGATGGAGAAAACTGGCAGGCATTCCAGACCAATTTGCCTCATGCTCCGGTCTATTGGCTTACCATTCAAGAGCACTTCAATGACCTGGTGTTAGCCACCTATGGGCGTGGCTTCTGGATTCTGGATGATATTACGCCATTGCAGCAGCTCACAGCAAGCATACTCAATTCAGATACTCACCTTTTTAGGCCCAGGCTAGCATATCGATTCCTACCTGTTTCAAGCCCGATGAGTCAGAGCGACGATCCGACGGCTGGCCAGAATCCGCCATATGGAGCCTCAGTCAATTACTACCTGAAATCTGCGCCAAGTGGTGACGTTTCGATTCAAATCCTGGATGCAGAGGGAAAGCTCGTCCGTAAGCTCAAAGGCCCTAAATCAGCAGGCATCAACCGTATCTGGTGGGATCTCCGCTACGAACAGACAAAAGAGATCCGTCTCCGGACCAGCCCTGCTTATGCCCCAGAAATTCGAGTCGGCCCAAAGGGCTGGCGGCCTTTACCTGAAGAAGGGCGACTCTCAATTCTGGCCCCGCCCGGCACATATACAGTAAAGCTGATTGTGGGGGAGAAAGAATTCACCCAGCCACTCGTCGTTAAAAAAGACCCAAACTCTAAAGGTTCCGAAGCAGATATCCAGGCTCAGATGGAAATTCTGTTTGGTCTTCGCCAGAATTTGGAGACAGCCGCAGACATGGTCAACACTATTGAGACTGCCCGGGCTCAGCTTTACAACCTCACCGCTCTTCTCAAGGAGGAAAAAGACAAGGAAATCTGCTCCGCTGCTGATGAACTTGACAAGAAACTCACTGCTATAGAAGATAATCTCATTCAGAGGAAATTAACCGGTCAAGGCCAGGATGATTGCCGCTGGCCAGCTAAGCTGGTGTACAAGATTACCTATCTGGCCAGTGATATAGTTAACTCCGACTTTCCGCCTACAGACCAGGATAGAGAAGTATATGCCCTGTTAAAAGAGAAGATCCAAAAGAATAAGCAGAATCTGGAAGAAGTACTCAGCCGGGATCTGGCCGCCTTTAACAATTTACTCAAGAAGAAAAACATACAGAATATAATCGTTCGTTTTCCTTAGCTTATAATTCGGGCAAAGACAGGAAAAGCCAGTCTATTTCCACTGATCTTCCAGTAATTAAGTGTCGAATATCATAATATTCTGAAGTTAAAGTATCAAAGTCCAGAGCAGGCCTAAATCACCATCTATTTTTTCTCCCTGTTCTAATTTTCCTTCTCCTTCAGCAATATTTAGAGGCTTAGGGAGTGGAAATATTTACCGAAGTTAAATTGAAAAGAGTTGATGTAGATGGCCATCATAAATTGGTCAAAGCCAAGGTGGCCAGCCGAGAACATAAATTCAAGGCCGAACAGATTCTGATGGCCACTGGAAGAAGGCCCAATACTGCTAATTTAGGCCTGGAAAAAATCGATCTAAATTTGGGGTTCACATTTTAGCTCCACTGCCCGCTGACATCATCCACGAGGAGGTAATGATCGCCAAAAACAGAATGACCATTGAGGAGGTTATTAATACCCTCCATATTTTTCCTACCCTGTCTGAAGCCACAAAATTAGCGGCTCAATCATTTAGAAGAGATATAACAAAAATGAGCTGCTGTGCTGAATGACAGCCAGGAATTCGAGGGAAATTCGAGGGACACGTACTAATTTGAAAAATCAGCACGTGTCCCAAATTTCTTTTATTTATCCTCCAACTTCAGGGGTTTGAAGGGCTTGAACAGGGAGAATTCTGACTCTTTGAGCATTTTCTTGAAATTGGCCACATCAGTCTGATAGAAATTGTTAAAATCTTTAATGAATGCTTCCACCTTGGGTTTTACTTTATCATATTTCACTCGAGCTGCCTGGCTAATGGGCTCAATGCCGGCGCCCATAATCATCATGGCTGCCCGCATCACCTGGCTTCTCAAGCCGGCCGAACGATCAGCTATTCCCTGTTTAGGAGGAGTGGGATTTAGCTTTTCAGCAAATTCCTTTAATTTTTTATCCAGCTCCCTGGCTGCTTTGACTATCTCTTGTGTCTTTGGACCTTTTTTGGCTCGGGCATATTCTAGCACAGTCTGAAGGGCTTTTTGAGTATCCTTTACCTGGCGATCAGCGGCACTGATAGTGGTCATTAACTTCTGGGCAACTTTTCCCATCTGGTAATTGGCTTTTAAAACTTCAATGTCAATTTTCAAGCGAGGATCACTCTTCACCATAAATGTCTGACTTGCTTCCTGATCATCATATTTAACCTTGACAGTATATTCTCCGGGCAGAACTTTAAGCCCTCCTCGTCTAAAGCCAAATTGCGCCTGTCTTTCTCCTTCAGGCTGAGGGGCTTCTTCTCTAAAATCCCAATAGATGCGGTTCAGGCCTTTATTTTCAGTTCCCTTCAACTCTCTTACTTTGTTACCCTCACTGTCAAAAATAGTGATCGAGACACGGGAAGAAGCAGGAGGCATCATACCCGTTTGATCAAAACGTCCCATCATCCCTCGCTGGCGCATTCTTTCTAACATCTGCTGTCTCATCTGACTCTGCTCCTCTTCTTTTTTCTTTTCTGAAGGTTTAGGTGGGCTGGGTATAAGGTAATAAGTAATACAGGCGCCCATCCTTTTGTTTTGACCGATGAAAACGGTATCACCCGGGCTTATGTAAGAGCTCAGCCTTCCTTGCTGATATTGGTAGGCATCAGGGACCTTAAATAAATGCAGCTTTTTCTGGAAGAGAGCAGCAGAAATCTCCCGTAAGGGTGAAATATCATCAATAATGTAGACGGAACGGCCGTGAGTGCCGATAATAAGGTCATTCTCCCGAGGATGAACAGCCAGATCACGCACCGGCACAGTTGGCAGTCCCTGAGTCCATTTCAGCCAGCTCTGGCCGCCATCAAAGCTGATGAAGAGCCCGAATTCAGTCCCCAGGAAAAGTAAATTCTTGTTGACTGTATCTTCTTCGATGACGTGAGCAAAACCATCAATCTCAGGGCTAGCCAAACTTTTCCAGGTACGACCGTAGTCATGGGTAACAAAGACATAAGGGGTCCAATCAGCCCGGCGGTGGTTATCGAAGGTGGCATAAGCTGTGGCTGCATCAAACCTGGAAGCTTCAACATGAGAGACCCAGGTCTCGGGTGGGACTCTGCCTTTTTTGCCTGAAGTCAAGGATTTGGAAACAAGCTGCCAGGTTTTACCCCCATCTTGGGTTAACTGAATGTTGCCATCATCGGTACCCACCCAAATCACGCCTTCCTTGACAGGACTGGGGGAGATACAAAGTATAGTGCAGTGGTTCTCCGCATTGGTTACATCCAGAGTCAGGCCTCCGCTTTCAGCCTGTTTCTGCTTTTCAGGATTATTGGTAGTTAAATCCGGACTTATGATTTCCCAGGTTCTGCCTTTATCCCGGCTGCGGTGGAGGAACTGGCTGCCTAAATAGATGGTAGCTGGATGAAAAGGATCTATACTAAAACCTGCATTCCAGTTATAACGATGTTTAACATCTGATTCAGTGGGAACGATATCGCGGCTGAGCCCGGTTGAAGCATCAAAATAGTAAAGATTTCCTCCTTGAGACATGCCGTAAACACCATTGGGATTTTCTGGATCTGGCTCAGTATCAAAACCATCACCGCCGCCAACTGTTTTCCACAGATAACTGTAAACGGTCCTTTCTTTAAGAGCATAGGCTGGGCCCCGCCAGGAACCATTATCCTGGAGGCCGCCATAAACGTTATAGGGAATTTGCATATCGTAACTTACATGATAGAACTGACCCAAAGGTAAATTGGTGACAAAACGCCAGCTCTTACCTCTATCATAGCTGATAACAACGCCACCATCATTGCCGACGATCAACTCTTGACCATTAGGGTGAATCCACATGGCATGGTAATCAGAATGAGACTGGCTGAAAGTGGCCAGGCTTCTGAATGTTTTGCCGCCGTCTTCGCTTACTTTCAATTGAGATTGAAGCATGTAAACTATGTTTTCATTAGTGGGGTTTACCCAGATTCGGCTGTAATAGAATGGGCGGCCGTCAATTCCGGATTGATTATTTACCACCTGCCAATGAAAGCCACCATCTGTTGAACGCAAAAGTGCACTTTTTTTGGCCTCTACCAGGGCATAAACAATTTGAGGGTTATTAGGAGCAAAGGCAATCCCAATTCGGCCCAACTCCCCTTTGGGCAGACCATCTTTGTCAGTTAATTTCTGCCAATTTTGGCCCCCATCTACAGTAATATAAAGGCCGCTTCCCGGGCCTCCGGATTTAAAAAACCAGGGCCAGCGGCGGTACTGCCACATGGCTGCTATAATTTTATTAGGATTGCTTGGATCCATGGCCATGTCAGCTACCCCTGTTTTTTCATCAATATAGAGAATTTTCTGCCAGGTTTTACCCTGGTCTACTGTCTTATAAACACCTCTTTCTGGGTTTTCTCCCCAGGCAGTGCCCATGGCTCCCACATACGCCACCCTGGGATCATAGGGATCGAGTAAAATCTTGGAGACTCTCTCGCTTTCCTCCAGGCCCAAAAATTTCCATGTCTGGCCAGCATCGAGGCTGAGGTAAACTCCTCGGCCTACACCAGCAGAGTTACGGACAGCGGCCTCACCTGTGCCTACCCACACAATATTGGGGTTGGTTTGATTAACAGCTATGGCTCCAATGGATGAGACTGGCTGTTTATCAAAAATAGGTATCCAGGTCGTGCCCCCATTGGTTGATTTCCAGACCCCCCCAGTAGCTGCTCCAACATAAATGATATTAGGATTGGAGGCAACAGCTTCAATAGCCCCTATGCGACCGCTCATATTAGCCGGGCCAATACATCTGGCCTTCAAGCTGGCAAAAATTTGAGGATCAATTTTTGCCCAGAGAGAAGGATTAAAAACCAGAAAAGCAACAACCAGTAGAAGAGAAAGTTTAATGGCTAATTTTTTCATGGGCTCAACCTCCTTTTCTAATTATTTAAAAATAAAAACAATAAATATTTCCTTCTTTTAACCTGTTATTATTTTTATACCAAAAATCTATCTTAATAAAGTAAAAAATTTATGCAGATCTCCTATAATATTAAATTTTAAATGCTTTAAGAAATCAGCAAGGTGTTGACTGGAAGTATAGAAATTGATGAAGAGAAAGCATGAATATTCATCATCTGTTTCAATAATTTAGACGATATCTTTATCTAATTTCTTCCTTTTTAGGTAAAAAATTATTTAATTTATTCCCTTTTATTTGCGGATTCATCATAATTCTAAAGATTTTAGACCTCTATTCAGGAACATTTGGCGGTTGTACCAGAAGACTCTATCTCTAACTATTTCATTCTTATCGGCCCTTGCTTAGGAATTACCTTTCATCTTCATTCTATATCTCAGCTTGATTCTATCTTGTTACCAGCAAAACGGATTCTATTATTTAGAAAACTGCGGAATAAAAAAAATTGCCATGTTGTCTAATTTATGTTTAAGATAAAAGCAAGCTCTAAAAGCGAGAAGATAAGTTTCTATCAAGGACAAAAAGAAACTGAAGGAAACGGACCTCGTAAACAAGGCTCGACAAGGGGATAAAAATGCATTCAAAGAGCTTATCAAAAAATATGAACATCAGGTTGCCGGAACAGTGATCGGCATACTGGGAGTAGGCACTGAGGCTGAAGATATAGGACAGGAAGTCTTTCTTCGTTTTTATCAATCCCTGGGTAAGTTCAGAGGAGAGTCAAGCGTCGGGACCTATCTGACTCGGATCGCTATCAATCTGGCTATAAATGAACTCAGGCGGGACCGCTACCGAAAAAAATTCTTTTTTCTTAGATCAAACAAAGGAATTGCCAATAGTACTTCCATTGAGGATAAACAGAAGCAGCAGGATATCAAAAACATGGTCAGGCAGGCCATCCAGCAACTTGAGCCCAAGTTTAGGACAGTCATTGTCCTGCGCTTAATCAACGGCTACTCCAGTCAAGAAACAGCCGATATTTTAGGCCTGCCGTTAGGGACGGTAATGTCTCGTCTGGCCAGAGCTCAAATGAAATTAAAAAAAATATTAAAACCACTTATGGGAGAATGATATGAAAACAAAGGGGATGAATTACCGTAAAAAAATCAGAAAGCTTCTTTTTCGTTCTTTTGAAGGAGAGCTAAAGGAAAAAGAAAAGAAGCTTTTAGAAAAAGCCCTGGAAAACTCAAAGGAAATACGTCAGGAGAAAGAGGAGATTAAAAAGCTCCGTCAGGCTGTGGCTAAAAGCGCCGTTAAATCATTCAAACCTTTTTTTGCTGAAAGAGTTATAACCAGACTAAAAGCTACTGAAACCAGAGAAGAAAATTCCCTGGAAGGCTTTTATCAATCGTTAAAGCCAATCTTTAAACGTTTAGCTCTTGCCGGTTCAATCATCATGCTGGTCTTGATTCTTTATAATTTAAAAATAGGAGACGCTCTTTCCTCAGAAGAAGTCTTCTATGCTTCGGAAGAAGCCATTGAAGAGGTGCTTCAGACGCCTTTTCTTTAAATAAGGAGCAAGAGAATGAATTTAAAACTTAAAATAACTCTAATCATTACACTCACTCTTATCATCGGGGTGGTTATTGGAGCCATGGCTCATAGAGCCTACCTCCAGAATCGTATTAAAAGAACATTTGCCTGGGAAAACCCGAACATGTTTAGAGCAATCTACGAAAGAATGATCAGGCCCAGTCCTGATCAGTCCAGACAAATCAGAAATATTCTGGCTAAACACGCTTTAAATGTAGTCAAAATAAGAGATGACTACCGCCAGAAAATGCAGTCAGAATTTGAAGCCATAAGAGAGGAAATATATCCCCTTCTTACTCCAGAGCAAAAAAAACGCCTTAGTAATTTTCTTCCCTGGAGGCTCCCTTTCCGGAGAAGAGGCCCTCTCAGAGAAATAACTAAAGAACTCATAATCCTGAAAGATAGGCTAGGACTGAACCAAGAACAAGTTTTCCAAATCAGACGTATCCTGGAGGAAACTGCCTCTAAAATGAGGATGCCTTATAGAGGAAGGCGAAGCTTAGAAGAAAGGCAATCAATCATGGAAAAACTAAAAGAGGAAAAAGAGAAGGCTATTGAAAAATTATTAACAAAAGATCAGAAAAAATTATATGAACAATTCAAAAAAGACATCCAAAGATAAAGACAAAAACAAATAAAAAAAGCCCCTGACTCCGTAAAGCCAGGGGCTGCTTAGAAGTAAAATATTTATTACTTACTCTGTTCTTCTCTCCACTCCCGAAATCTCACCAGTCCTTCGCCTCTGCGGAAGAATCCTCTTCTTCTTAAAAACAGGCCTCTTTCTTTCCGAAGATTTTTACTCACAGCTCTCAGTGCTTCTTTCTGTTCAGGTGTTAATATTTTGCCGATTTGGTCTCTGAGTTTAATTCTTTCCAAAAAGATCTCCTGCCTGATAGTGGAAACTTTGGCCAGAACTGCTTTAATCTGATCATAATCAAGGTTTTCTTCCTGCTGCAGAAGTTTTTGGAGCTCCAATTGCCGCAGAATGGCTTCATTTCTTATCTGAATCATCTTTTTGGCAGAAGAAAAAACCAGGTCTTCAATTTTGGCTAACTGACTGTCTTCTATTTTGAGCTCTTGCTGGTTAGCTTTTAGAAAGCGCAGAATTCCGGTGCCAGACCGTTCCATCATTCTTGGCCTCATTATTCTCCGGGGTTGGGCAAAGGCGCTTACACCCAAAAAAAGCATAAGGGATAAGGCAACTGATAGGGATAAGGCTTTTCTCATTTTTTTACCTCCTGAGTTAAATATTTTATCATTTTCTTCTTGCTATTATTAGACAAAGCACCTTCTTCTCTTATTCCCCAAAATAAAGAAAAATGGGGCCTGTCCCCTTTTTTCCTCTTATGGCTAAATCTGAATTGGGTTAATATAAGCCTAAATAAAGATAAACGGAGGCTTCTAATGAATCAGGCATCCAAAACTAAATATTCTGGTGAACCATCTTCAGCTAAAATAACAAAAACTTTGATTAAATATATAGGTCAAATCGCTCGAGGATGCGGGGCCAAGTTTAAAATTGAAGTGAAAAGATCATTTTTGGAACGGCCATTTTCAAAAAGAAAGTTGATTGACTCTCCTAATTTCTATCTTGGCCCCCATATGTTTATCCTGAACATACACCTGCCTTAATTCAATAGAATAGAATGGGCTTGAGTATCGAAAGGATTCGTTTTTTCCTAAATAAAAAAGTTTATCCTTAACTTCTCGTAAGAAATCAGGCTGCATATAAAGACTAACATCATCTCCTCTTTTTATGTCTTTTATTCCATTTTGATGGGCATAGTCATCAGCCGCTTTATTTGAATATTTAATCTTTCTTTTCTTATCAAAAATAAAAATTGCTGCCTCTTTTCTCTCGGCCACATCTTCCAAAGCCTTGCTGACAAGAATTAAATCTTTGGTCCGCTTCCAAAGACGAATTTCACGGAAAGGCAAAAACAGCCTGAAGCCAAACCAGTAGACGGACCAGGCAATCAGTTTAGGCAAGGCTCGAAGCTTCCCTAAAATAGATAAAATCTTATTTTTAATAAGTTCGAATTCTTTCTGAGAGAGAGGGCTCTTCTTTAAAACGTAAGCCCGGCCGTATTTCTGACATACAGCCATCACTTTTTCAAGGAGTTCCTGGTTATAAACATGGATGTGAATAATATTACTTACAGTAGAGAAAGGGTTATCAATGGGATTGGGCAGAGATTCTAATTCTTCAGCTAATTGCTCTTTGGCCGTCTCGACCAAACCTTCTATCCTGATTTTTAGACAAAAACCAGGGTGTTTGGCCTCCTGTCTCTTGTAAGTCAAGGTAGATTTTTGTTTCTTTATTTTTTTCCTGAAGTCTTCAATGAATTCTTCGACTTCCCGTTGTTTACCTAAAGCTTCTAACCAGCCTTCTAAAGTATCAACAAAAGCTAAACCTCCGGCATCAACAATTCCTTTTCTTTTGAGGATAGGAATTTCCTGCTGTTTGGATTCGAGCAGTTCTTTAACTGCTCCTATATAGGCTTCCTTTAAAATTTCAGCTATATCCTTTTCTTTTCTCAGGCATTCCCTAGCTCTTTGAGCTGAAACTCTCATCGTGCTCAAAATTGTGCCTTCTCTTGGCCTGCGAAAAGAAAGATAGGCAGACTCTGTGCCCGCTTCCATGGCCGCCACCAGGGCTTCACCCTCAAGCTTTTTCACGTGGTGCTGGGCAAGATAAGAAGAAAAGCCAGAAAGATAGGCAGCCATAGCTGTGCCCGAAAAGCCGGTCCCATTTTCACAGGCCCGCCAGGCTATTTGTCCGGTAGTTTTTTCTATTGAAGAAAAATCAAGATTCTCTGCCAGATTGCTCAGAGTGTAAACAAAATTCCTGCCGGTGTCAGCATCAATAACTGGATAAATATTTAAACGATTAAGGGTACTCTCATTCTTTTTTAATTTAAGCAAAGATCTTTTAAACATTTCCGCTAGAGTCTCGCTTGTAATCTCCTGATAACCATGTTTCCTCACAGCTACTGAAAGGGTGTAAGGACCGGTATGGGTCCCGACCAAGGTTCCAATCTGAAAAAATGTTATTTCTTTTAGGTTTTCTTTAAATTTATTTTTTAAGGCTTCTATTATTCTTTCCGCCTTATTTCTCGTTGGCTGACCTGAATAATTTATCCTGACTGAAATTTCTTCATTAAAACCAACAATTCTTTCTATCTCGTCAAGAATCCAGCTTTCTACTTTACTCCTGGGAATGGTGGCCACAGGAACCGGGACTCCATCCTTTAAGGTAATAACCGAACTCAACCTCAACCAGTCAGCTACAAGAGAAGCAACTTTTTTTAATTTCCGAACTCGTCCACCTTTCCTGAGATAACGCAATTTATAAACACCGACCAACAAATAAACTCGTTTCTTTATTCGCTTAACATAATTGACAATTGACTCTATTCCCTCGCCTCGGGCAGCCAGCTCAGCAGCTTCTTTTACTATAAAATACTGGGCACTAAAAGCCTGTTTTGAATCAACGACTTTAACCTTACAACCAGTGTTGTTGCTTACTATTTCGGCTGCTCTTTCCACATTTTCAAATATTTTGCTTAATTCTTTAGGAACGTGAATGCAAACTACATCTTTCTTTCCTTGAGAAGCCTCCATAATAAATTGCTTGCATTTTTCGACAGTAACGGCCCCGGTTGAGGGTATATCTTCCTTTTTTTTGATCTTCTCTAAATACCGAAAAAATGAATCTTTACTCTGGAATAGCCCATCTTCAGGTTTTTCCTCCTGGTTGGAAGAAATCGTGATGAGTTTTCCCTTCTTATTCAATACATTAAAGGGAATGATTGAAATTTTATGGGCTCGGGCAAAGTTCTTTTCTAAGTTGGCGCTTTCATCGGTGACAATTGCTACCGATCTCATCCTGTTCCCTACAAGTGTATAAAGTATACAAAAAATTAAGGTTAATTCAAAATTTAATTTTGGTTTGATTCTTATTACAAACGGTCCGCTGGGGACACCAGACCCTACAGACAGCATGCCTTACAGGGGATGAAGACGGCTCATTGAGAATGCTCCCTTCATTGCCAGAATGATTCTTTCTATACTGTCTGTCTTTGCTCATTTCTTTTTTCCTGATTTTTGGCTTAAAGCCTTTTTAAAACCTGGATGAACCTTTATGCCTAAGCTTTCAGCCTTCTTTAAACATTTCCAGGCCAAAGTGTATTTTTTCTGGTAGAAAAAAACAACAGCTAGGTTGTTATAGGCCTGACCATAATCTGGATTAAATTCAATTGCCTGGCGGTAATGAGAGGCAGCTTTAGATAAATTTGTCCTCTTAAAATAAAAATTAGCCAGGCTGAAATGAGCTTGAGAATATGCTGGTTTCAATTCCAGGGCTTTTAAATACTCCTCCTCGGCTCGTTCCCAATTTCCTTTTCTTTCGGCCAAAATTGCTAAAATGTAGTGAACTTCAGGCAGAGAAGGACCCAATTGAAGAGCTTTATCAGCCGCTAGTTCAGCTTCCTTCCTCTTATCCTGTCTTAAATAGGCTTCAGCCAGGATAGTATAAACTAAGGAGGAATTAGGATTAATCTTTGCTGCTTTCTGGCAGTTGTTAATAGCTTCTTCTAATCTTCCTTTCTGGAGATAAGCTGAAGCTAAGTTGGAATAGGCCTGGCAATACTCAGGCTTCAGCTGAATGGCCAGTTTAAACTGTTCGATAGCTTTATCACTAAAACTTTTGATTAAGTAAACTCGACCAAGATTATAACGAGCTTCTGGATAGTTTGGATTTAACTCTAGAGCTTTTAAGTACTCCTTAATAGCTGCTTCTCTCAGGCCGCGGTGAAAATAAATAGTGCCTAAATTGTTGTGAGCACCAGCTAATGAAGGTTTAAGGGCCAGGGCTTTCTGGGAAAAAGCCTCTGCTTCTTCATCTTTACCTTTTTCAATAAAAGCTGCGCCTAACCCTGATAAAGCTTCAGCCAAGCGGGGATATATAGTTAGTGCTTTTCGGTATTCCTTAATGGCCAGATCAAACATTTCCTTTTTTAAATAAATTTGGCCTAAATTAGAATGAGCCAGAGCGTAGTCAGGATTGAGCCTAAGAGCCTCTTTATATTCTTTTTGAGCCTTATCTAGCCAACCTTTTTTGGCATAAGCAATACCTAAATTATAATGGATCTCTGGCTGGTCAGGATTGAAGCTCAAGGCTTTATGATATTCCCCAATTGCTTTGGCCACCTGACCTTTTCTTCTCAAAGCGATCCCCAACAGATTATGAGCTTCTGGAGAATTAGGGTCCATAGCCAGAACCTGTTGGCATTCATTTATCATAGAGTCATAATTTTCCTCTTCCAGATAAATTGAGGCCAGCACAATAAAAACTTCTGGCTCCTGACGGCCCATCTTTTTTCTCTGAGTATAGACAGCCTGAGCTTTCTTTAAATTTTCAGGAGGGAGTGGAAAAAGATAAGGATTGAAAGTCCTGTTTTTATTCAAGCTTATTATCTGAGAAGTAAAGGGATCAAAGTTATCACCTGGATTTTCAAAATCCATAATAGAGCCCTTCTCTTCCAGATCCACAGCTCCCATGAGGTGAGCTAGCTCATGTTTCAAAATCCTCCTCATCAGTTCTTCAGGTTGCAGGTGTCGAACTAAAATATAGCCACAAAGATAAGAAGCAATGCCAGATAAATGTTCATTTAAGTGGTACTGGGAAGTAAAACCTAAAACGGCATCAACTCTTCCCCTACCCACTTTCCGACGGAGATCATTTAACAAAGCTAACATGGAATGACGAGAATTATCAGAGAGCCATGATTCGATTTCTTTGATCTCAAATTTGAGGCCAAAGCAACGTTCATACTCCAGGGAAACATCATTGACTAAGCGCTTAATCTGCAAGCGCCAGTTTGGCTCGAGTCTGAATTCCTCATCAACGGCTACTTTTAGGTTAATAATTCGTAAGGGGTTGGCGTGAGCAAAGCTATAATCTAATAAAAAGAGCAGAATATATAAGAAAACGAAGCTTTTCTTTAGAAACACCTGCTGGATGTGATGAATACTAAGAATTTTTATTCTAGTCAACAAGTTAAATTTATTATAACACAGGTCAGTAATGGCTTAGAATAAACGGAAAATGATTGGAAGCACCCGGGAAATAAATTCAACAAAAAAGGCTGCTCCTTCTTATAAAGGAACAGCCTTTTGCTTTCTAAAATTACCTGTTTATTTTTTCTCTAAAGAAATATCACCGCTAAAAGTAGAAAGCTTGATATCAGCCCCACCGCCGTTTACGCTACCTCTTATTTCTTTCCTGCTGATTTTACCAGAAACAACAATAGCAAATTCACTATCTATTGACCCACTGAAAGTTTCTGCTTCAAAATCAAAAGCACTCTCAGCCGGAATTATCATCCTGATATCCCCACTATGGGATTTTAGCTCATACTTGCCATCGGCTTTCAATCGACCATCATAAGTTACTTCGCCGCTTAAGGATTTGGCTCTTACCGTCTGAGCCTCGGAGATATTCTTTAGATCAATTTCACCACTAACCGTTTCGGCTTCAACGGAGCCTTTAATTCTCCGTAAATCGATATCACCTGAAACTGCTTTTAAATATAGACTGCCACTGATATCAGTCATAGTCAGATCTCCGCTGACAGCTTTGCATTCTACTCCTTTGGAGACTCCACTGACCTCAATATCTCCACTGACGGTATCTGTTTCTACTGATCCTCCTATTTCAGTCAGACTAACATCACCGCTAACTGACTTGATTTTTATGGCTGCCTCTGCTGGAATCAACAGGTTATAATCAATAGAAACATTCAAAGACCTGAAAGGCGACTTTGGGTATTTAGTGCTGATGCGGAGCACATTATCTTCTTTTAGAACTTCAATTTCTACTTTTTTAGCATTCTCTTCTGCCTGAGCCAGAGAGGAAGCTCTGGAGATTTTAAGGGCATTGATTTTCACTTCATTCTTATCCCAGCTTTTAACTTCAATGTCACCTGAAATATTCTTCAAAATTACCTTGCCGTCTTTGGCCAGAGCAACTGATTTTTCGAACTTCTCCTCATACTTTTCTTTACCAGAGAAGGCCAAAGCTGTCCGGCCCAAAAAGAGCAGAAACATTACGAGGATAATCAGAGAAAAAATATTTTTTTTGTTATGCATATTAAACTCCTTATTAATTTCTCATTAAATTTATAAGTTTGGGTTTCGTCTTATTAGCGGAGAAGCCTCTACTTTTAAAGCTATCATCCTGTCTAAGACATCCACTTTTTTTCTGTAAGCTTCTAATAGATAATTTCTGACTTCAAGATTATCTGGATCCTGAAGGACAGCTTGTTTCCAAGCTTTTATGGTAGTATCTACTACCTCAAGGTTTCCTTTAAAAACCTCAAGTAATCGAGGATCCAAATTGTCTTTTTCAGAAACAGCTACATCGGCTAAGGCTTTTATGGCTAATTGGTAATGATGTTCAGCTTCTTCCAGCTTAACCAGGGCATTACGATGAGGATCTACAGGCTGTGTGGACCACCAATATCTGGGGCCTAGAGTCAGCAGACTGATTATAAAAGCTACTATAAGAAATGAACTGGCCAGGACATATTTGAGTCTGGGTTGGAGGAAAAAGTTTTGAAGCCAGCTGAGCTTTAAACTTTCTTGAGCTTTAACGTCTTGGGCTTCTGGTTTTAGGCCAGCTTTTATTTTAAGCCAAGTTTCAGAAGAAGGGGTCAGGCTCTCCAGTTTGGGGGCGGTCTCAATGATTCTTTCAAAATCCTTAAGTAAGGCCCGACAATCGGGACATTTTTGGAGATGATGCTCCAGAGAAGATACTTTTTTCACATCCAGACTTTTATCTAGATAATCATTAATTAATTTTCTGGCTGTTGAGCATCTCATTTTAAATCTCCTTATATAATCTGTTTATCTTTGAGATGATTTCTTAATTTTAACCTGGCTTTAAAAAGCTGAGATTTGGAGGTGCCTACCGCACACCCCAATACTTGAGAAATTTCTTCATGTTTAAATCCCTGAACATCATGAAGTAAAAAAACACTTTTTAATCGAGGAGGCAAAATCTTAATGGCTTCCTCAAGAGGTCTTCTTAAACTTCTATCCTTAAGGAGAGGTTCATCTTGCTTGAGAGTGTGTTCAACTCCTTCAAGGGCCACAGTCTTTTGGAGTTTACTTTTATTCTGGCGAAGGTAACTGTAGCAGGTATTGAGAGCAATGCGGTAGACCCAGCCTCTAAAAGTTCCTTCCACCTTAATATCCTGAATATTAGTAAAGATTTTGATAAAGATGTCCTGGAGAAGATCTTCAGCTACAGCAAAATTATAAGTATGTCTGTAAATCAGGTTAAATAAAGGCTTTCTGTACATATCATATAATTTTTCCATGGCCTCAATCTCACCTTGTTGACTGCGCTTAATTAAATTTATTTCCTCGGGCTTCATCCTCTCCTCTTCTGCGGGCAGGCTCATTGTAACACACTGAATGCTTATTAGACCATGCCGGCTTCGGGGACGAAGCCTCAAATTCAAGCTCAAGCAAGGCATTTCATCATATCCTTTCATTCAATAAAGATGCTTCTTAAAGTAAAAAGGTTGCCTGCAATTTAAAGATTTCTAGAAAAATTTTTCAGGCAGGATAGTTTCAGTTTAAAGTTGAAGGTTTAAGGTTGAAGAAGAATAGTTTAAAGTTTAAGGTTTAAAGTATGTAGGGAACGATTTCCGACCGGTCCGCTATATAATAAATAAACGGCCTGCTGGAGACAGCAGACCCTACACTTTACTCCTAACTCCTCACCGTTTACTGTATCAGTACAATTGACCCTACAGTTTACACCTCACTCCTTACTCTTTACTCCTCACTCATCTGGTCCAGGCGTAACCCAGCTTAACAAAAAAAGTCCTGTCTGTCTGAGTAACATCAATCCCGGTCATTCCCAGATAATTATCGGAATAGCCAAGGAAAAGAACTGTCTGCGGATTAATTTTATAAGAGAAAAGAAGCTGGGTGAAAATAGTCTGTGTTTTTTTACTTATGGGAAAAAGATAAAGCTCAGGATCACGCAAAACATCTAGATACTGGACTATAGCCCCGGACAAAGGTACGGATATTAAAATTATAAACAAGGCGTATCTGGCTTAGATTGGCCGCAAAAATTTTCTTTCCTTTAAGAGCCAGCATCTGAAAGGCATGTTGCAAATTAATATTAACATGTCGCCCTAGCCCCAGCTCAGCCAAACGGCCAGCATAAAGGAAGCCAAGAGTTGAGCGGCGGCCGACATCTCTTCTGTAGCGAAAAACTCCACTGGATACATCCTGCTCCAGAGATGTGGAGAGGGAGCCTTGATTAGAAGGGAAAAGCAGATTGTTCAAGCGATCATAGGCACCAAAAAAACCGACGGCATTCTTACCTATTTTACCGGTCAACTTAAGGCCGCCAGCAGGATCAGCTACAGTCCTGGTAAAGACTGCCTCCAGCGGTGTCAGAAAAAAATCAGCTCCTTCCAGAAAAAAGGGACGTTTTTCAGGGTATCTAAGGGCAAACCTTGTATTTACCTCTAACTGAGCCACATCTGCTTCAACCTGAGAAAAATCAGGGTTGAGAGTAGCGTTTAAAATAATATTAGGAGTTACCCCCCCAGCGGGCAGTTAGGCCCGGTTCGGGCTTAATCTTGCCGGCTTCCATTGATCCCGGGGGAAACTGCTCTCTTCTATCGGTCCGGACAGAGGTTAAAGTTGGATTAAATTCCAGATTGTACCCTGGAGATATCTCCTGAAGTCCCGAAACCTTATTTATCTGACAGAGTATACAGGCAATATTTCGTCGTCTTTTATGAGAAATCATGCGATGACGGACAC